>Ga0111538_10002128_pt1 | contig 27902 bp, 20 predicted proteins | sample SoiMethybrSBSTD1_FD_79669 | JGI IMG/M metagenome (GOLD analysis project Ga0111538, IMG submission 79669) | Bulk soil microbial communities from a Populus tree surrounding site in Tennessee, USA - Soil MetaG P. TD hybrid SBSTD1 (version 2)... | ecosystem: Environmental > Terrestrial > Soil >...
GCGGCTGCGATCCGGCTCGGGCCGGTGCTCGCGGATGAGATCGAGGCGGACCGCGCCGTCTCCGGTGATGCTCGGCTCGAGGAGGACCTCGAGGTGCGGGCGGCCGCGCAGCGACTGGGCTCCGTCGGGCAGCGCGGTCCGCTCGTCGGGATCGATGGTCCAGACCAGCAGGCCGATGTCCTTGACCGCCTGCTCGGTCAGCCCGTCCGACGAAAGGATGAAGAGCCGGGTGGTGAGCTCACCCTGCTGGCTGCCGCCGCGGTACGACGAGGCGACCAGGGCGACGGTGGGTTCCTCGCCGATCGATCGGCTGTCGAGCAGCCGCTCGGGTCCGACCTCGTGGCCGTCGGTCCGACCGACCGGCATCGGCGAGGCACGCCACTCGCTGCCGCGCCTGACCAGGAGGTAGTAATCGTCGCCGGTCCGCAGGCTGAGGGCGCGGTGGCCCTCCGGCGCCGGGATCGGCGCGATCCGCCAGCCGGCGGCGGCCGCCGCGGCCGCCTGGCGCACGCGCGAGGGGACGTCGGCCGCCTCGCCGGTCTCGCTGCACAGGGCCTGCTCGGCGCGATTCGTCTCGTGGTCGACGAAGTTCACGCAGGCGGCGGCGTCGCCGTCGCCGAACAGGCAGCTCACCCCCTCGCCGCCGTCGCCCAGCGCCGAGACGACGCGGAACGGCGGTCTGACGCCGCGGCACGGCGCCTCGGCGTCGCCGGGGGCGATGCTGATCTCGTCGATGGCCAGGGCGCTCAGGCGGGAGGCGAAGCGATCGAGGGGGCGCACCGCCGGCTGATCGATCGATTCGGAGCGCAGCGCGCGCTCGCCGCCGCCGGGCTCACGCGCCGCCGGCCCCGGGGCGGAGGCCGAGCCGCAGGCGCCGGCCGACGCGGCGACGACAGCGAGCAGCCAGGAAGAGGAGCGCGGCATGGACAGAATGATCCGACGGCAAGTAGGACAGGCTATTCAAGCGTCATATCATCGGCCACCGGTCGGATCATGCCGCCACCGCGCCGCCTTCACCAGATCCTGGTCGGCCTGGAGCTACTACTTTCGGGAGTCGGTTGCCGCGTGGCCAAGCCCACTTCAGCACGAGTCGAATATCAGGGGCCAATCCGGCTGCTGCCGGACGTGAAGACGATGCAGCGCGGACACGGGGCCCTCGCGCTCCGCTCTCCCACCCGCATCGTGGTCGAGGACGAAGACGATCTGCGCGCCGCCGAGATGGTTGCGGAGGAGATCACGGCCGCGGGTGGCCAGGCGACCGTCTCGCTCGGCGAGTCGGGCACCATCTTCTTCGCCCGCGGCGCGCGCGACGCCAGCCTGCGCCAGGAAGGCTATTCGCTCGAGGTCGACGGCGAGCGGGTGGTGGTCAGCGCGCGCGGCGCCGCCGGCCTGTTCTACGGGGCTCAGACGGTGCGCCAGCTGATCGCGCGCACCCAGACCGGCGCCCTGGTCATCCCGATCGTCCGCATCCGCGACTGGCCGACCATGACCTGGCGCGGGGTGCAGGACGACGTCAGCCGCGGCCCGATCCCCACGGTCGACTACGTGAAGGAGCAGATCCGGATCCTTGCCGGATTCAAGATCAACCTGTACTCGCTCTACTTCGAGGGCGCGTTCGACTTCGCCGATCACCCGCTCTTGGCTCCGGCGGAGGGCGGCTTCACCCGCGACGAGCTGCGCGAGATCGTCGCCTACGCGCGGCTCCACCACGTGACGGTGCTGCCGCAGCAGCAGACCTTCGGCCACATGCATGCCGCGCTGGTCTGGGAGAAGTACCGCGACCTGGCCGAGCGGCCGCACGGCCACGTGCTGGCCCCCGGCCCCGCCACCGACCGCTTCGTCGACCAGCTCCTCGACGAGCTGGTGCCCCTCTTCCCCGGCCCGTTCTTCCACGTCGGCGCCGACGAGACCTTCGAGCTCGGCCTCGGGCGCTCGCGCGAACGCGCCGCCGAGAGCGGCCTGGGCCGGGTCTACCTGGCCCACCTGGCGCGCCTGGCCGGGATGCTCGACCGACGCAACAAGCAGATGCTCTTCTGGGGCGACATCGCGCGCGCCTGGCCCGAGCTCCTCTCCGAGCTGCCGCCCAGCGCGATCGCGGTGGCCTGGAACTACGAGCCGCTGGCCAGCTTCGGCCACGAGCTCGAGCCGTTCCAGAAGGCCGGCCTGCGCACCTTCGTCGCGCCCGGCACCTCGAGCTGGAGCACCCTGTTTCCCAACCTGCCGGCCGCCTACGTCAACATCAGGAACTTCGTGCGCGACGGCCAGGAGCGAAGCGCGCTCGGCGCCATCGTCACCACCTGGGACGACGACGGCGACAGCCTGTTCGATCTGACCTGGCCCGCGCTGATGGTCGGGGCCGCCTGCGCCTGGCAGGGGGGCGCGCCCGACATCCCGGACCTCGAGGACCGCTACGACTGGGCGCTGTACCGCAACGACGACCACACCTTCCGCGACGTGGTGCGCGAGCTGGCGAGCGCGCACGCGATCCTGGCGGCGGCCCAGCGGAGCCCGTCGAACGACGCCCTCTGGCTCGATCCCTTCTCGCGCGAGGGGGCCCGCTTCCGGGCCGACGCGCTGCCCGCCCTCGCCGAGGTGCGGCTGGCCGCCGGACGCGCGCTCGAGGCGCTGCGCCGCCGCCGGCACCGCGCGCACGCCAACGCCGCCTCCCTGGCCGCGCTCGAGCTGGCCGCGCGCCGGCTCGACGCCCTCGGCAAGAAGTTCCAGCTCGCCGACGAGGTGGTGCGCTTCTACGGCGAGGCGCACGTCAGGGCCGCCGCCGGCGACGCGGACGGCGTGAACGCCGCCCTGCGCGAGGTGAGCCACATCGACGGCCGGCTGCAGGACCTGCGCGACACCTTCGTCGAGCTGCGCGCAGCGCACGAGCGGATCTGGAGCCGAGAGAACCGCCCCCATTACCTCGGCAGCGTGCTGGTGCGCTACGACCGGATGGCCCTCGACCTCCAGGGCAGGATCAACGCGATCCGGGAGGCGCGCTGGCGCTTTCGCCGCGACGGCTCGCTGCCGGCGCCGTCCGAGCTCGGCTTCGAGTGAACCTACAGTCGGCGCCCGGCTGGTCTCATCGGCGCGCGCATACTGTCCTACCCTGGTAGGACAGCGTGAGAGCGGACGCACATTGACGAGTGACCGTCTGCTGCCTCACCCTCGTACGTCGATATGAAACTCGCCGCCGCCGCCGTCATCCTGCTCGCCGCCCCTCTCGCCGCCGCCGCTCCGGCCAAGTCGACCAGCAAGACCGCACCCGCGAAGTCGAAGAGCGCCGCCGCCCCGGCGAAGACCGCGACGACGCCGGCGCCGCCCGCGAAGCATTCGCCACCGATGGTCGAAGGGCCGCGCCTGCGCCACGAGACGATCGGCATCGGCGCCGGCTACGGCAGCCTGGAGGCCGGCGCGGTCGAGCTGGCGAAGAAGGACGACGACACCGCGTTCGAGCGATCGCTGACCGCCGGCGTCGCGCGGCCTGCGCCGTCCAGCGGTCCGTTCGGCGCGGTCGAGGCCACCGTGCTGCGCAAGAAGCCGAAGGCCACCGGCCGCATCCGGGTCTCGTTCGACGTCGACCGGCGGGGCAAGGTCCAGCGCCCGATGGTGTTCGGCTTCGACCGCACCCTCGACCGCGCGATCGAGACGCAGCTCAAGACCAGCCTGCTGCCGCTCGAGTACGCCGGCCAGCACGTCGACACCGTCCTCGCGTTCCAGCGCGGCAAGCTGCTGCGCCGCTGAGCGAAAAGGTCACCGGCACCCAGAGCGCCAATCTTCGCGCCGGCATGGGGAGTGGTAGCGTGTCCCCATGCTCAGGCACCCGGACTACACGCGCGAGAGGCTTTCGCACTTCGCCCGGCGGCTGCACCAGGCGGTGTGGGCCGAGGCGCGACCGATCGCGGACCTCGTGGTCGCCGGCCCGGTCGATCGCATCCCGCTGGCGCGCGCTCTCGAGCTCGAGTACCGGCCGGCCCGGCGCGGCGAGATCTTCGGCCCGGCCTGGGCGACGTTCTGGTTCCGCGCGCGCGCCCGGGTTCCCGACGACTGGTCCGGCCGGCGCGTCGATCTCTACTGGCAGTCGCACAGCGAGGCCACCCTGTGGATCGGCGGTCGCGCGGTGCAGGGCCTGAACCACGCGCCGGAGGGCAGTCCCGACGCGAGCACGCGCCCGGAGGCGCAGCTCCTCGCCAGCGCCCGCGGCGGCGAGAGCGTCGAGCTGTGGATCGAGATGGCGTGCAACCAGCTGTTCGGCCAGCCGGGCGCTGCCGCGCGGCCGTACCAGAGCCTGAGCCCGTTCGTGCTCGAGCGCTGCGACCTGGCCGCCTTCGACAGCCAGGCCTGGGACCTCTACTTCGACTTCGAGGTGCTGCGCCAGCTCGAGGCGGAGATGACCGGCGCGGTCGAGAAGAGCTTCGCCGGCGAGCTCATGGCCGGGCTCAACCGGATCGTCAACCAGGTGGAGGCCGCGGGCCGCGCCGGCTGGCCGGCCGCGCGCGAGGAGCTGGCACGCCTGCGCGCCTGCGGCGGCGCCGGCCGCGCGCTCGAGCTCTCGGCCATCGGCCACGCGCACATCGACACCGCCTGGCTCTGGCCGCTGGCCGAGACGGTTCGCAAGTGCGAGCGCACCTTCGCCTCGCAGCTGGCCTACATGGAGCGCTACCCGGAGCACCGGTTCGCCTGCTCGCAGGCGCAGCAGTGGGACTGGATGCGCGAGCGCAACCCGGATCTGTGGACGCGGATGGCGGCGCGCGCCCGCGAGGGGCGCTTCATCCCGGCTGGTGGCACCTGGGTCGAACCCGACTGCAACGTGCCGTGCGGCGAGTCGCTGGTGCGCCAGTTCCTCTACGGCCAGCGCTTCTTCGAGCGCGAGCTCGGCGTCCGCTGCCGCGAGTTCTGGCAGCCGGACGTGTTCGGCTACTCCGGGCAGCTGCCCCAGATCATGCGCGGCGCCGGCATGACCCGCTTCCTCACCCAGAAGCTGTCGTGGAACAAGTTCAACCGGCCGCACCACCACACCTTCACCTGGGAGGGGATCGACGGCAGTCAGGTCCTCGCCCACTTCCCGCCGGCCGATACCTACAACTCGGTCTGCGACATGGCCGAGCTCAGGCGCGCCGCGCGCGACTACAAGGACCACGACCGCTCGCGCCACGCCTACCTGCTCTTCGGCCACGGCGACGGCGGCGGCGGACCGACGCCGCGCATGCTCGAGCTCCTGCGCCGCGCGAGCGACCTGCAGGGTCTGCCGAGGACGGCCATCCGCGGGCCCGACGAGTTCTTCGCGCTCCTGGAGGAAGACTGCGCCGACCGGCCGGTGGTGGTCGGCGAGCTCTACTTCGAGTACCACCGCGGGACCTACACCTCGGTCTCCGAGGTCAAGCAGAACAACCGGCGCGCCGAGCAGCTCCTGCGCGAGGTCGAGCTGGTCGCCGCGCTGGCCGATCGCGCCGGCGCCGCCGCCTACCCGCAGGCGGCAATCGAGCGCCTGTGGAAGCTGGTCCTCCTCCACCAGTTCCACGACATCCTGCCGGGCAGCTCGATCGGCGAGGTCTACCAGGACGCCCGGCGCGATCACGCGCTCGTCCTGGCGCAAGGCGAGACCTTGCGAGACGCCGCGCTCGCCGCCCTGGCCGGCCCATCCGCCGGGCCCCCCGCGCCGCTCAACACGCTCGGCACCGCACGCGCCGAGGTGGCGAGCGATCCGGCCGGGCGAGCGGTCTGGATCGAGGCACCTCCCTTCGGCTGGGGGCGCGCCGGCGGCCAGGCGCCCGATCGCGTGCGCCTCAGCCGGAGCGAGCGCGGCGTCGTGCTGGAGAATGCCTACCTGCGCGTCGAGGTCGCCGGCGACGGCTCGCTCACCAGCCTGGTCGAGCGCCAAAGCGGCCGCGAGGCGCTGGCCGATCGCGGCAACCTGCTCGAGATCTACGACGACCAGCCGGTCGCCTGGGACGCCTGGGACGTCGACCCTTTCCACCTCGAGACCCGCGCCGAGTGCGCGCCGGCCGCCCGCCTCGAGATCGCCGAGGACGGGCCGCTGGCGGCGGCGATCGCCTTCGAGCGCGCGATCGGAAGCGCGTCGCGCGCGCGCCAGGTCGTCCGCCTCACCGCCGGAGCGCGCCGCCTCGACTGCTCGCTCGAGGTCGACTGGCAGGAATCGCACCGCATGCTCAAGGTCGCCTTCCCGCTCGCGGTGCGCGCGATGAACGCCACCTACGAGGTGCAGTTCGGCTGCCTCGAGCGCCCCACCCACTACAACACGCCGTACGACCTGGCGCGCTACGAGGTGCCGGCCCACCGGTTCGCCGATCTCTCGGAGCACGGCTTCGGGGTCGCCGTCCTGGCCCACGCGCGCTACGGCTGGAGCGCCCACGGCGGCACCCTCCGCCTCTCGCTCCTGCGCGCCCCCGAGCACCCGGCGCCGGGGATCGATCGCGGGCGCCATCACCTGCGCTGGGCGGTCATGCCTCACACCGGAAGCTGGCAGGACGCCGGCGTGACCGCCGAAGCGGCGCGCTTCGACACGCCGCTGGTCTGGTCGCCGCCCGGTCGCGCCGGCGCCGGCGCGTCGTTCTTCTCGCTCGATCAGCCGGCGCTGGTGCTCGACACCGTGAAGCGGGCCGAGGACCGACCCGGCATGGTCCTGCGCCTCTACGAGTCGCTCGGTTCGCGCGGCACGGCTCGACTCACCACCTCGCTCGAGTTCTCCTCGGCGCGCCGGACCAACCTCCTCGAGGATCCCGGCGAGCCGCTCGCCAGCGACGGAAGCTCGATCGCCATCCCCTACCGGCCGTTCGAGATCATCACCGTCGAGCTGACCTGACCGCCAGCTGCGACCAGCCGTGTGCACACATGGGGTTGAGAAACCTCATGATAATTGGTCAAACCACCTGAACGGCGAGGCCTCCGGCTGGCCCCGCGCTTGCTCTGCCCCGGCGCTCGGAGGTTTTGCATGGCGAAGCACGTGAAGGGGCCGGCCGTCATCCTGGCCGCGCTGGTCGGGCTGGGCTGCGCGGGGGTGGTGGAGGACGAGGCCGGCCCGTTCGTGCCGGACCCCGGCGACGAGGCCGTCGATCCCGATGACCCGCCGGACGATCCCGATCCCGATTCCGAGGCGGCGCAGGCGGACGCCTGCGAGGAGCGCTCCTGGATCCTCAGCCCCGCCGGCCTGACCCTGGTCTTCCACATCAGCAAGGACGAGGACCACGCCTGGGTCGCCTACTCGCAGCTGGTGGAGAAAGCCCACCTGGTGCGGGCGCGCGACATCTTCATGATCGAGCGGAAGTCTCCGGTGCTCGCCGCGCTCAGGGAGGCCTTCCCCTGCAACCACATCCACTTCATCGCCTATCCGGACGAGCTGCCGGCGGCCTACGAGGCCGGCGACCTGGTCGACGGCATCGCGGTCGACTGGGAGGGTGGCGTGTGGAACAACCCGCCGTCCTGGAGCGTGGACAAGCTCGCCGGCTACGCCGACAAGTTCCACCAGAAGGGCAAGGTGGCGGGCGTGGTCCCCTACTGGCCGGAGTACTTCGACGACGCCAACATCACCCAGTCGGCGGCGATGAACTACGAGCTGGCGCAGATCCAGGACCACTGCGCGCACGGCGGCCCGTCCAGCTTCGCCAGCGGCGCGCGCAGCCTGGTGCAGAACTTCCTCGACCGCGGCCTCAAGCCGAGGCGGCTCGGCTTCGAGATCTCGATGAGCTCGTACGACACCGCCGACAACCACACGAGCGTGGAGGAGTCGGCCCGATGCACGCGCGAGGCCTACGGCAAGGGCGCCCGGGCCATCTATCTCTACGGCAACGGCCCTCCCCACCTGAACACGTACCTCAAGACGCTCGCCGGCATGGGGCTGCGCAAGGCGGAGATGTGAGCTCGCCCGGGGCTTCGGCCCGGCGCTAGCGATCCAGCGCGGCGGCTCCGTCGCGGATGAGCCCGGCGAGGAAGCGAGCGCTCGACTTGGGGATGCGGCGCTGGGTGGGATGGTCGACATAGACGATCCCGAAGCGCGGGCCGCGGCCGGAGGCCCATTCGAAGCCGTCGAGGAGCGACCAGACCAGGTAGCCCTCGAGAGCCACGCCGCGCTCGATCGCGGTGAGCGCGGCGCGGATGTGGTCGCGCAGGAAGGCGACCCGCTTCGGGTCGTCCACCTCGCCGTCGGGGCCGATCCGGTCGTCGAAGGCGGCGCCGCTGCCGGTGACCAGGAGCGGGACGGCGTACTCGCCGTGCAGGCGTACCAGTAGCTCGACCAGGCAGTCGGGGACGATCTCCCAGCCGAGGTCGGTGGTCCGGGCGCCGGGCAAGCCGTCGTGCACGGTCCAGCCGAGGTCGCCGCCGCCCGCCGCGACGACCTGGCGGCGGTCGTAGTTGACGCCGAGGAAGTCGGTCGGGTTCGAGATGGCGACCAGGTCGCCGTCGCGGATGGCGCGGATCGGGCCGGCCCGCCGCTCGAGGTGCGCCAGGCCATCCGCCGGGTACGCGCCGCGCAAGACCGGGTCGAGGAACCAGCGGCTACTGCAGGCGTCCGCCAGGGCGGCTGCGGCGCGGTCGGCCGCCTCCTCCTCGTGCAGCGGGTAGGCGGGCGAGAGGCCGAGCGCGATGCCGACCCGCGCCGCCGGCGCCAGCGCCCGGACCGCGGTGACCGCGCGGCCGTGCGACAGGAGCATGTGGTGGGCGGCGGCCAGCGCAGCCGAGAGGTCGCGCGCGCCGGGCGCGTGGAGGCCGTGGAAGTAGCCGAGCATCGAGGCACGCCATGGGTCGTCGTGCGTGATCCAGAGCGGCACCCGGTCGCCGAGGGCCGCGAGCGCGATGGCCGCGTAGTCGGCGAAGCGCTCGGCGGTGTCGCGCCGCCGCCAGCCGCCCTCGTCCTCCAGCTTCTGCGGCAGGTCCCAGTGGTAGAGCGTCGCGCAGGGGACGATCCCGCTCTCGAGGAGCTGGTCGACCAGGCGGCGGTAGAAGTCGAGGCCGACCTGGTTGGCCGGGCCGCGCCCGGCCGGCACCACGCGCGGCCAGGCGATGGAGAAGCGATAGGCGCCGAGGCCGAGCGACTTCATCAGCGCCACGTCCTCGCGCCAGCGGTGGTAGTGATCGCAGGCGGCCTCGCCGCTCTCGCCGCGCGCCAGCGCCCCCGGCCGGCGGGCGAAGCGATCCCAGATGCTCTCGCCGCGCCCGCCCTCGCGCACGGCGCCCTCGATCGAGTAGGCCGCGGTGGCGGCCCCCAGCAGGAACTCGCGGGGGAATTCGCTCACGGCGGCGGCCTACTCGAGGTGGAGCTCGGCCGCGTTCCAGGCGCTGATCCTGAGGCGGCGCTCGCCGGCCGGCACCTCGCGCCACTCGATGTCGATCGCGCGCGCCTCGCCGGGCATGAGCGAGAAGCCGCTGTCCTCGATGTACATGCGACCCGGCGGCCCGTCCTCCTCGAGATCGACGCCCAGCGCCAGGTGGCGGCCGCGGTTGGTGACCACCAGGTGCCAGGTGCTCGCCCCGCGCTCGACCGAGGCGGCGAGCTCGGTGGCCGGCAGCTTGCGCAGCGCCGACAGGTCGCGGCCGCCGCACAGGAGGTAGCGGTTGCCGGCCAGCGGCCCGCCCCCACCGCCGCCGCCGTCGCCATCTCCGTCGCCGTCGCCGTCGCCGTCGCCGTCGCCGTCGCCGTCGCCGTCGGTCAGCGAGAGCTCGAGCAGGAGCACGGTCTCGTCGGGAACGCCGGAGATCTGCCAGGTGACCTTGCCGATCGAGCGCGCCGCGCCCGGCACCACCGCGGCGTGCAGCCGGGCGTCGGCGTGGATCTCGCCGTCGGAGCCGCCGAGCTGGACCAGGAGCTCGCAGCCGGTCCGGGCCGGGACCTCGGGCGCAGCCACCAGCCACACCTCGGCGCTGAGCTCCTCGATCCCGCCGAGCAGCGGGGAGTCCAGCTGCGCGCAGACCAGGAGCGGCGCGTAGGCGCGGCGGACCGCGTGGTAGGCCGGCTTCGGCTGGCCGCGGTAGTCGATGGCGGAGGTGCACCAGGCGTTGGGGTACGACTCGTTCATCTGCCAGGGGATCGAGCCGCTGTTCTGCCCCATGCGCCGGCGGTTGGCCTCGATGGCGTAGCGGAGCCCGTCGGCCTGGAGGTACTGGCTGGCCCGGCGCAGCGCGTCCAGGTCGGCGAACCCGCCGAAGCTCTTCTGCACCAGCGGCTCGTTGTTCCACCGGGCGCCCAGGTGGGAGTAGATCCGGTTCTCCCGGCCGGTCGGCCAGCGGTGGTGCGCCGGGATGAGCGCCTCCAGCGCGCGGCGGTTGCTCATCCCCTCGACGCCGAACTCGCTGGCCAGGAGCGAGGTGGCGCGGTCGCAGCGCCGGTAGTGCTCCTCGGGCCCCTGGTGCTCCTTCGGCCCGTGCACGTCGTGCAGCCCGCCGCCCGGCTGTCGCTCGGTCTCGGCGACGCGGCTCTCGAACACCGGGCCGCTCGGCGAGGTCGGCAGCCAGGCGCGGTCGGGATCGAGCTCGTAGACGACGTCGCGCAGGGCCGCCAGCGCCGGCTCCTGGTCGTCGAGCGGCCGCCCGTCGGCGCTCTCGAGCTCGCTGCCGCCGCACCAGAGGACCAGCGACGGGTGGTTGCGCCGGCGCGGCACGATGGCGCGCGCGTCGGCCGCCAGCGCCGCCAGATAGGCCGGGTCGTCCGACGGCTTGCTCTCGATCCCGGAGCTCGACAGGCTGAACTCCTGCCACACCATCAGGCCGAGCTGGTCGCAGCGGTCGTAGAAGTCGGCGCGCTCGATGAGCCCACCGCCCCAGACCCGCAGCTGGTTGACGCCCGCCCGGCGCGCCAGCCCGAGCAGGTGGTCGAGCTTGCCGTCGCGGCGGGGGCCGTAGGCGACGTCGATGGGGACCCAGTTCCAGCCGCACAGGTAGAGCCGCCGCCCGTTGACCACGAAGGTGTAGGGGCGCGCCGACGGGTCGGCGCCGTCGTTCGAGTCCATCTCCACTCGACGCACCCCGAAGCGCACCGAGCGGCGATCCGACTCGCGCCCGTCGCCGTCCACCACGCGCACCTCGGCGTGGTAGAGCGGCTGCGCGCCGGAGCCGTTGGGCCACCAGACCGCCGGCGTCGCGATCTCGAAGGACAGGAAGGCGCGGCCGCCGTCGAGGTTGGCCTTGCCCGCCGCCACCGTGTGCTGGCCGGCGCGCAGCATCACCTCGGCGGCGCCGCCGGCCCCGCTGGTGCGGATCTCGATCTGGACCTCGGCGCTGGCCAGATCGGCGGCCAGGAGCGGGCGCACCCAGACGTCCTCGATGCGGACCGCGCCGGTGGCGACCAGGACCACGTCGTCCCAGATGCCCTGGTGCACCATGCGCGGGCAGAAGTCCCAGCCGTAGCCCATGCGGCTCTTGTGGATGCGGACCCGCTCGGTGCGGCCGACCTGCGGCTCGCAGTCGGGCGCCCGATCGATCACCACCGCGAGGTGGTTGTCCTCGCGCAGCCGCTCGCCGACCTCGAAGGCGGCCGGGCGGTACATCCCCTCGCTGGCGCCGATCTCCTCGCCGTTGAGGAAATAGCGCGCCGCGTGGTCGACCCCCTCGAAGCGGAGGAGCGTGCGCGCCGCGGGGTGCTCGACGCGGAACCGCTTGCGGTAGATCCAGGTCCGCTCCGGCACCCACTCGCAGAAGAGGCTGTTGCGCCCGAAATAGGGATCCGGCACCTCCCCGGCGCGCCACAGATCGATGAGGACGGTTCCCGGTACCTCGGCGGGGATCCAGCCGACGGTGTCGCGCGTATCCGGCTGGTGGCCGCCGCGCCACACCCAGTCGTCACCCAGATAACCCTTGAGCTCCCAGCCGCTGCCGCCGAGCGACACCATGATGGCGCATCGTACCTGATCCGCGCGGCGTTCTATGCAGCCGGCCAGGTCGAGCTGGCGGACGGGGCCGACGCGACGTACTAGAATGCCCGGCGATCCATGCAGCCGCCCATCCGCGAGCTCGCCCGCGACATGACGCGGCCGCCGCGCCTCGGTGTGGTCGCCGACGACATCACCGGCTCGGGCGACATCGGCTCGATGCTGTCGGCGCGCGGCTGGGCGGTGCGGGTCTTCACCGCCGCCGCGTTCGACGACCCCTGGCGGGTGGCGGGTCGGCTGGCCCAGACCCGCACCGACTGCGCCATCATCGACACCGACAGCCGCTTCGATCATCCGGAGCTGGCGCGCGAGAAGGTCCGCCGGGCCACCGAGATCCTGCTCGGCTGGGGCGCCGAGCGCCTCTACAAGAAGACCTGCTCGGTGTTCCGCGGCAATGTCGGGGCCGAGCTCGACGCCATGCTGGACACCGCCGGGGCCGAGTCGGCGGTGGTGGTCGCCGCCTTCCCGGCCAACGGCAGGACCACGGTGGGCGGTATCCACCGGGTGCACGGCGTACCCCTCCACCAGTCCGAGTTCGCCCGCGACCCCATCCATCCGCGGACGGAGTCGGACCTGGTCGCCGACCTCGCGCGCCAGACCGCGCGACCGGTCAGCCTGGTGCCGCTCGCCGCCGTGCGGACCGGCGATCTCGCGCTCGGCGGCCCCGGCTACCACCTGTGCGACGCCGAGCGCCAGCAGGATCTGGCCGCCATCGCGCGCGCCGCAGCCGGCGAGCGCGTCTTCGGCGGCGCCTCGGCCCTGGCGGGCGAGCTGGCCCAGGTGTGGCCGGCGCCCGCCCCGTTCGATGCGCTGGCCGGGGCCCCGGAACGGGCCGGCGGCGCGCTGGTGGTCGCCGGATCGCCCATGCCCGAGACGCGGGCGCAGATTGCAGCCTGCAGCGAGGCGGGCATCCTCTCGCGGGTGCTCGACAGCGAGGCGGTGCTGGCGGATCGCGAGGCGGTGGTGAAGGCGGCGAGCGTCCACGCCGCCACCGCGCTGGCCGCCGGCAGACCGTTCGTGCTGTGCTCCGACAACTCTCCCGAGGCGGTCGCTCGCGCGCACGAGCTCGGGGCGGGACGCGGGCTCGCTCCGGTGGCGGTGAGCCGCGCCATCTCGCAGGCGCTCGCCGAGACGGCTGCCCGCGCGCTCGCCGCCTCGGCCACCTCGAGCATCATCGCGCTCGGCGGCGACACCTCGGCCGCGGTCTGCGATCGCCTGCGCCTCGACGAGATGCTGGTCCTCGACGAGATCGAGCCCGGCCTGCCGGTGTCGCTCGCCATCGGCCCGCCGCCCCGGCTGCTGGTCCTCAAGTCGGGCAGCTTCGGCGCACCCGACTTCGTCCTCAAGGCGCTCCGTCGCCTCGGCTGACGATCGCAGCGGCGGTGAGGCGAACCACTTGAACAACGGCGCGCGGCTGTACGATCCCCGTACGTGTGGACATGGCGGACACGGCGCGGGCGCGAGCCCTTCGACTTCGCGATGCGAGACGAGGCTCACGTGCTGGCCGCACGCTTGCAACCGCGCCGGTCATGACGCTCACACACGCAATGCTCCTCGCTGCCTGTCTGTTGCTGTATTCCGCCTGCGAACTGACCACCACCGAGGTGGCGGGCGCCGACGCCGGCGCCGAGGTCGATCAGGACGACCTCGACGAGATCGCGGCCGGCACCATGCCGAACTACCAGATGCCGTTTCACTGCGGCTCGAGCTGGCGCGGCAACACGTACACCACCCACAACCCGCAGCGCGCGATCGACTTCAACCACGACGGCGTCGACTTCGGACGCGACGTCCTGGCGGCGGCGAACGGAGACGTCATGGTGGTGGCCGACACCGGCGCCGACAGCCACGGCAAGTGGATCGAGATCGGCCACGGCGGCCTGCACCGCACCCGCTACGCCCACCTCTCGATGCGCGCGGTGAGCGTCGCGAGCGCAGGTACACCAGCCGCAATTGCAACTGATCACATCGGGACGGCGCCAGCCTGACCACGACGCGTTGTCAGCTGAGGCCTGGCCGCCCACAGGCGCGCCGCCGAGCCGACCGAGTCTTCACGCCCGCCGCGCTGGCGGGGAACTTGCCTCGGGCTGGCGACATGCGCAAGCCAACCAGATCCGTCCTGCTTTCCGCTCTCCTTCTCGCCACCGCCTGCCAGCTGTCCACCGACGAGCTCGACGGCGACGTCGCGCTCGACGGCGGGCCGGGCGGCGACGACGACGACGGCGATCTCGATGCGGTCGCGCTCCAGACCATGCCGTTCTACCAGCTGCCGTTCAAATGCCACCAGGAATGGCGCGGCAACACCTACACCAGCCACAACCCGCAGCTCGCCATCGACTTCAACCACGACGGCGGCGACTTCGGCCGCGACGTCCTGGCGGCGGCGACCGGAGACGTCACGGTGGTGGCCGACACCGGCAGCGACAGCTACGGCAAGTGGATCGAGATCGGGCACGGCGGCGGCCACCGGACCCGCTACGCTCACCTGTCGCGGCGCATCGTCCACGTCGGCCAGCACGTCCACAAGGGCCAGAAGATCGGCGAGGTCGGCCAGAGCGGAGGCGCCACCGGTCCGCACCTGCACTACGAGCAGCGCGTGGACGTCGACAACGTGGTCAAGGTCCGCTTCAACGGCCACCTCGCCTTCTATTACGGCGAGCGCAGGTACACCAGCCACAACTGCAACTAGCCGGCCAGCGCCCGGTCCTCGGCGGCGTAGTCGAACTGGGCCGCGTCGATGCTCGCCGGTGGATGCGCCCGCTGCCAGGCGATGGTGCGCTCGAGCGCGAGGTCGAGCGGCGCGGGCGGCGCGAAGGCGAGCTCGCGCCGGAACCGCGACGCGTCGATCACCCAGTCCTGCGCCGTGTTGCCGGGCGGGTGGAGGTGCGGGGGAGAAGCGGCGGCCGGGATGACCCGCACCTCGCCGTCATAGCCGGCGGCCGCGGCGACGCGCCGGGTCCACTCGAGCTCGCTGGCCACCGTCTCGCCCACGTTGTAGATGCCGCGCGCGGCGGGCGCCACCACCGCCGTCGCGATGGCGGTGGCCACGTTCTCGACGTAGCCGCGGGTGGCGCGCCAGGCGGCCATCCGCTCGTCGAGCAGGATGGCGGGCCGCCGGTCGTCGATGCGCTTGAGGATCGGGAAGAGTCGGTGCAGCGGATCGCCGGGCCCGAATACCATCGGCAGGCGCAGGACGACCGCCGGGATCGCCGTCTGCTCGAGCACCGCGCGCTCGACCGGGATCTTGTCGTAGTCGGCGTCCACCCAGCCGAAGACCCCGCGCAGGGCCTCGAGCACCGGCGCCGGATAGGGATACAGCCGCGTCCTGAGCGGGGCGTCCTCGGCCAGCGGCACCGGATCGGGATCGCCCGGCTCGAGCCCGTGGAGGATGCCGGTGGCGCGGTAGACGTCCTGGCTGCTCAGCACCACCAGCCGTCCGGCGCGCCCGCCCAGCGCGGTCAGCAGGGTCTCCGTCTGCCGCCCGCTGCCCAGGATGAAGTCGACGACCACGTCGGGCGCGACGCGCGCGATGTCGGCGCCGAACAGCGGCAGGTCCTGGTGGCGGCCGATGAGCTCGCGGGCGCCGGCCGAGTCGAGCGGCGTCGAGCCGCGATGAAACACCACCACCTGGTGGCCCGCCTCGAGCAGGAGCGAGGTGACGAACCGGCCGATGAAGCCGTTCCCGCCGATGGTGAGGATGCGCATGGGGTCGCGGCGCCGCTAGGCGGGTGGGAAGGCCTCTTCGATGCGGTCGCACAGCCAGTGGAGGATGAGCTGATGGGCCTCCTGGATGCGCGCGGTGTCGGCCGAGTCGACCACCACCTCCCAGGTCGCCTGGCCGCGCGCGCGGCCGCCGCCCTTGCCGAGCAGGGCGAGCGAGTCGATCGAGCGCTGGCGCGCCAGCTCGAGCGCCCGCACGATGTTCTCCGGCTCGCCGCTGGTCGTCAGGCAGACCAGGACGTCTCCCGGCGCGCCCAGCGAGGAGAGCGGGCGGGCGAAGACGTCGTCGAAGGCGAAGTCGTTGCCGATGCAGCTCATGGTGCCGGCATCGCCGCCGAGGAAGATCGCCGGGAGGCTGCGCCGGTTGGACAGGTAGCGGCCGACCAGCTCGGTCACCAGGTGCTGCGCTTCGGCCGCGCTGCCGCCGTTGCCGCAGGTCAGGAGCTTGCCGCCGGCGCGAAGCGCCGCGACGATGGCGCCGGCCGCCCGTTCGAGGACCTCCGCGTGCGCCGCCAGCCCGCCCAGCGTCTCCTGGGCGGCCCGGATCTGCTGCTCGAGCGTGCTCGTGCCGGTCCTGGTCATTCTTCATCCCTCCGCTGGCCGCGGGCCGCTGGCCGCGGCTGACCCGGGCGCCTGCCGGTAGATCGCGGCGCACAGGGCCGCCACGTCGCCGAGCGCCTCGCCCAGCGCGGCCGGCACCACCCGACAGCGAGCCGCGTGGGCGGGGAGCGCCTCCCTCCGCATCACCTCGATCGCCGGCGCGAGCCAGATGTCGCGCATGTGCCGCGCCAACGTGCCGAGGGCGATCACCTCGGGCGCCAGGAGGTCGACCAGGAGCGCCAGCCCGCGTCCGAGCGCCTGCGCGCTCTCGGCGACCACGGCCTGCGCCTCCCGCTCGCCCGCCCGCGCCCGCTCGGCGAGCTCCATCGCGGTGACCGCGGCGAGCTTCTCGGGGAAGCGCTCGCGCGCCAGCGCGGCCATGCCGGCGCCGCTGGCGTAGCTCTCCCAGGAGCCGCGCTTGCCGAACACCAGCGGACCGTCGGCGGCGATCCGCCAGTGGCCGCACTCGCCGGCCGCCGATGCGGCGCCGCGCAGGAGGCGCCCATCGGCGATGATGCCGCCGCCCAGCCCGGTGCCGGCGGTGAGGAACACCATGTTGTCGGTGCCGCGCCCGGCCCCGAACATCCACTCGGCGAGCGCGCCGGTCTTGCCGTCGTGCTCGACGTAGGTCGGCAGCGAGAAGCGCTCCTCGAGCAGCGCGCGCAGCGGGATCCGGTCCCAGCCGGGCAGGTGCGGCGGCCCGAGAATGATCCCCTCGTAGGGATCCATCGGACCGCCGATCGAGACGCCGATCGCGCCGACCTGCGCCGCGCCGGCCAGCGCCTCGCCGGCGCGCTCGCAGATGTCCCGCCACATCGGCTCGAAGCCGCGCTCGGCGGCCGACGGAAAGACCCATCGGCGACGCACCTCGCCGGCGCGAGTGCCGACCACGACGGCGGTCTTGCTGCCACCGACGTCGAGCCCCAGGATGAGGTCGTCGCGCACGGCGCGGCATCCTAACATGGCGCTTGACCCTCCCCGGGCCCCGCACGACGATGCGCCCATGTCGCGCACGACTCGCCTCAGCTGGGTAGCGGCCGAGATCTACATCGCGCTGCTCGCCATCGGCTCGGCCGGCGCGGCCACCTGGATGCTCCGCTTCTTCAGCGACCGCGGCGACTACGGCGAGCTCTTCGCCGAGGCGCGCGAGGAGGGTCTGCGCCACACGCTGCTGGTCGGCGCGCCCATCTGGCTCATCGGCGCGGCCGTGGTCGGCCTGCTGGTGGTCATCTTCCTGTGGCGGCGCAAGCCGTGGGCGCTGGTCGCAGCGGCGCTGGCCGCTCCCGCCACTCTCGGCGTGCTGTACGTCGCCGACCGCCTCCTGCGCGCCATGGAGGGATCGTTTTACCGACAGTCGGATTACGTGCGCCTGTACCAGAAGGCCGCCTATCCGCTGGTGGGGCTCACCGCGCTCTTCTCGCTGCTCCTGGCGATCGACGTCGTGGTCGTCGCCCGCCGCCACACCGCGTAGACTGACGGCATGGACCGTCGGGCGTTCATGGCGGGCACCGCGGCCGGACTGGCGGGCGCCGCGCTGGGCTCGGGGCGGGCCGCGCCGGCGGGCAAGCCGGCCGCGCTCCTCCGGCGCCCGATCCCGTCGTCGGGCGAGAGCCTCCCGGCGATGGGCCTCGGCACCTGGCAGACCTTCGACGTCTCGGGCGCGCGGATCGCGGCGGTCCAGCCGGTGCTCGACCGCTTCCTCCAGCTCGGCGGCCGCCTGGTCGATTCGTCGCCCATGTACGGCAACGCCGAGAGCGCGGTCGGCGCCATGCTCAAGGCGCGCGGCGCCGCCGCCGTCAGGCCCTTCCTGGCCACCAAGGTGTGGACCTCGGGCGGCAAGGAAGGCGCCGCCCAGATGCGGCGCTCGGCCGAGCGATTCGGGGTCAAGACCATCGACCTCATGCAGGTCCACAACCTGATGGACTGGAAGACCCACCTCCCGCGCATGCGCGACTGGAAGCGGGCCGGCACCTTCCGGTACATCGGCGTCACCCACTACCAGCACAGCGCCTTCGCCGAGCTCGAACAGATCATCCGCAAGGAGAAGATCGACGCCGTCCAGCTGCCGCTCTCGGCGATCGACCGCGAGGCGGAGAAGCGACTCCTGCCGGCCGCCGCCGACGCCGGCGTCGCCGTCCTCGTCCTCTCGCCCTTCGAGAGCGGCGCCCTGTTCCGCCGGGTCAAGGGCGTGGCGCTCCCCGCCTACGCGGCCGACATCGACTGCACCAGCTGGGCGCAGATCTTCCTCAAGTTCCTGCTCGGCCATCCGGCGGTCACCTGCCCGCTGCCCGCCACCGACAAGGTGAAGCACGTCGAGGACAACCTCGGGGCGCTGCGCGGCCGGCTGCCCGACCAGAAGCTGCGCGACCGCATCGCGCGCGACCTCACCTGAGGTATACAGGCAGGGTGCGGCCCAACCTGTCTTCGCGCGAGGCGCTCGACCGGCTGATCGACGGCAACCTGCGCTACGCGCAGAACGTCCGCAGCGTCGATTCGATGCTGAGCCACAGCCACCGCGACATGCAGACCCAGCGGCCGCACACCATCGTGCTCGGCTGCTCCGACTCGCGCGCTCCGGCCGAGGTCGTGTTCGACCAGGGGCTGGGCGACCTCTTCGTCATCCGGGTGGCCGGCAACATCGTGGCGTCGTCGCAGGTCGGCTCGGTCGAGTTCGCCGCCGAGCGCTTCGGCACCCGCCTGGTCGTGGTCATGGGGCACACCGGCTGTGGCGCCATCGACGCCACCATCGAGGCGATCACCAGCCAGTCCGGCCCGGTCTCGCGCGGTCTGATGTCGATCGTCGACCGCGTGCGCCCCAGCATCGAGTCGCTCATCGCCACCGATCTCGCCCGCGATCCCGACCGCCTCCGGCGCGAGGCGATCCGCGCCAACGTCCGCGCCTCGGTCAACCAGCTCCGCCACAGCTCGCAGATCCTCGAACGGTTGGAGGAGGGCGGTGAGCTGGCGGTGGTCGGCGGCGAGCTCGACGTCGCCACCGGCGCTGTCGCCTTCTTCACCGGCCTGCCCGGCTGACGCGCTTGCGCGGGCGCGCGAAGCCGGGTTACCTACGCGGCATGCGCTCCCCCATCCTCCCTGGCATCGCCCTCGTCCTGTTCGCAACCGCCTGCGGCGGAAAGTCGGAACCGGCCACCGAGACCACCGCGCCGGTCGCCGAGGCTCCCGAGCCGGTCCCGGTCGAGAAGCCGGCGCCGGCGCCCGAGGCGATGGCCTTCAAGGACATGAACCACGAGCAGCGCATCGCCTTCATGAAGCAGACGGTGGTGCCTGCCATGAAGACCACCTTCCAGGAGTTCGACTCCAAGAAGTTTGCCGAATTCAACTGCAAGACCTGCCACGGCGCCGGCGCCGCCGACGGCACCTTCAAGATGCCCAACCCGGGCCTGCCGGTCCTGCCCTCGATGGACAAGTTCATGGCCTTCGCCAAGGACCCCAAGCACGAGCCCTGGGTGAAGTTCATGGCCGAGAAGGTCAAGCCCCAGATGGCCAAGCTCCTGCAGAAGTCGGAGTTCGACCCGCAGACCAACACCGGCGAGTTCGGCTGCACCGCCTGCCACAACATGGAGGGCGGCGGGCACGACGCCGGCAAGCACGCCCACTAGAGCCCGAGGGCGGGCGACCAGGAACCGACCGTCGCCAGCCACAGCCAGTCGACCGCGCGGGTCATCGCCACGTACAGCGCGCGGCGAGCGGTGGGCGCGTCCGGGTAGGCGGTGGCCGATGCGTCGGGCAGGACGACGACGTCGAACTCGAGGCCCTGGGCCTCGGCGACGCTGGTCACCACCACGCCCGGCTCGAAGGAGAAGGCGCCGTCGAGGATGAGCTGCGGGTCGAGGCCGAGCGAGAGGTCGCGGTGGATGCGGCGCGCCCCCTCGGCGTCGCGCGCGATGACCCCGACGGTGAGGTCGGCGGCGGCCAGGTCGTCGAGCGCCTCGCACAGGGCGAGCGCCCGGTAGAAGTCGCCGGCGAAGCGGGTGGCGGTGAGGTGGACGCCGTCCGCCTCGATCGCCCGGCCGGCCGCCAGCTCCTCGGCGGCGCGCGCGATGGGCGGGGCGGACCGGTAGTTGTGGGCCAGCTCGGTGCGGCTGGCAGCCGCGGCGCCGAGCCGGGCGAGCGTGGCGTCCCAGCCGGCGAACCAGGCGCTGTCGTCCGACACCTGGCGCTCGTCGCCGGCGACGGTGAAGCGGCCGCCCGGCCGCAGCGCGCCGCGCAGGGCGTCGAGCTCGAGCGGCGCCAGTAGCTGGGCCTCGTCGAGGACGATGTGGTCGTAGCGCTCGAGGCGCGGCGACTGGCCGCGCAGGCGGGCCAGCTCGAACAGGACCGCCGCGTCCTCGACGTCGAAGGTGCCGGCGTCCTCCATCGGGGTCCCCTCGTCGATGGCGCGGCCGTCGACGGTGGCGAGGCGGGCGGCGTCGACGTGCCGGTACTCCTTCTCGGCGGTGTCGGTGAACTGCAGCCGCGTGTGCAGCATGACGTCGGCGATCGCGCGCTCGCCGAGCTCGCCGCCGGCCGCCGCCAGGATGCGCTCGAGGAGCGGCTTCTCGCCCCAGAGGTGGAGCAGGTCCGGGCGCCTGGTCTGCTTGCCGCCGCGCGCCGCGACCAGGTCGGCCAGGACGGCGCACACCGCCGGGTGGCGCTTGAGGCGGATGACCGAGGCGGAGGCGCCCTGGCTGGTCCGGGCCGGCAGCCGGAACGCCTTCCGCGCCCGCGCGGCGATCCAGTCGTCGAAGGTGACCACCTCGAGCGTGCCCTCGCCGAGCCGATCCCACAGCGTGCGCCACAGCCGCCGGAGCCCCTCGGAAGGGACCAGGGCGATGGCGCGCCACTGGAGGTCGCCGCGCGCCGCGGCCTGCCGCGCCAGGTGGGCCGCCCGGTGCAGCGCCACCAGCGTCTTTCCCACCCCCGCGGCGCCGCGCACCAGCACGCTCTCGTGGTCCGGCCTGAGGACGGCGCTCTGCTGGTCGGCGTCGAGGTGGTCTATCGTGATGGGTGCGCGGCCCGCGCCGCCCCGCACCGGGCGGCCCGGCGGCCGATCGCCTTGTGGCGCCGCGATCTCCAGGGCTCCGCGCGCGACGCGGAGGAGGTGCCGCTCCTCCACGCGCCCGGCGAGCTCGCGGCCGTCCGATTCGATCTCGTACTCGTCCCCCTCGCGGTGGCGGAAGAACACCTCGGCCAGAGGCGATGCGCGCCAGTCGACCACCGTGAGGTCGCGCCCGACCAGGGTGCGGTTGGCGAGCAGGACGTCGCGGACCCGCCCGCCGGTGGCCAGCCGCAGGTGGCCGAACAGGACCAGCCCCTCGCCGCCCGCCGCCACGGCCCGTTCACAGAGCGCGGCGAGGTCCTGCCGGTCCAGCTCCATTCCGGCCATTTCGCGGACTTCGGCTCCCACGCACAATCTGTAAAGCGACGGGGCGCCTGCGCTATGATCGATCCCGTCGGCCGGGCCCGCGGCGGCGTGCTAAAGGTCTGGACCCCATGCCCGCGGTGCCCGAGAAGCTCGCTCAGGACGAAGGGCCCCGGGGCCTCTTCTCCTACCGCAAGTTCTGGGCGCACAAGCTCGGGCCGGCGCCGTTCTTGCCGATGACCCGCGAGGAGATGGACGACCTCGGCTGGGACTCGTGCGACGTCATCCTGGTCACCGGCGACGCCTACGTCGATCATCCGAGCTTCGGGATGGCCATCGTCGGCCGCCTGCTCGAGGCGCAGGGCTTCCGGGTCGGCATCCTGGCCCAGCCCGACTGGCGCTCGGCCGAGCCCTTCGCCGCCCTCGGCCCGCCCAACCTGTTCTTCGGGGTCACCGGCGGGAACATGGACTCGATGGTGAACCGCTACACCAGCGAGCGGCGCATGCGCTCCGACGACGCCTACTCGCCTGGCGGGCGCGCCGGGCTGCGCCCCGATCGCTCGGTGGTGGTCTACGCCCAGCGCTGCCGCGAGGCCTTCCGCGAGGTCCCGATCGTGGTGGGCGGGATCGAGTCGAGCCTGCGCCGCATCGCCCACTACGACTACTGGTCGGATGCGGTCAGGCGCTCCATCCTGCTCGACAGCAAGGCGGACCTCTTGATATACGGCAATGCCGAGCGCGCCGTGGTCGAGCTGGCCCACCGCCTGGCCGCCGGGACGCCGATCGGCGCCATCCGCGACCTGCGCGGCAGCGCCTATCTCTCGCGCGGCCTGCCCGAGGGCTGGGCCGAGGTCGACTCGACCTCGGTCGATACGCCGGGCCGCATCGACCCGCGCCCGGATCCCTACGCGATGGCGCCGGAGCGAGAGCAGGCGCCGTGCGCCACCGGTGCCGCCGCGGTCGCCGAGCCGCTGGTGCCTCTGCGCCGCCGCACGCCGCGCCACGACCGCGCGCGCACCGTGCTCCGCATCCCGTCCTTCGAGAAGGTCGCCGCCGACCCGGTCCTCTACGCCCACGCCTCGCGCATCCTCCACCTCGAGTCGAACCCGGGCAACGCCCGCGCCCTGGTGCAGCGCCATGGCGACCGCGACGTCTGGCTCACCCCGCCGCCCATCCCGCTCACCACCGGCGAGATGGACGCGCTCTACGAGCTCCCCTACCAGCGGGTGCCGCACCCGTTCTATGCCGGCCAGAAGATCCCGGCCTACGAGATGATCCGCTTCTCGGTGACGATCATGCGCGGCTGTTTCGGCGGCTGCACCTTCTGCTCCATCACCGAGCACGAGGGCCGCATCATCCAGAACCGCTCGGAGGGATCGATCCTGCGCGAGATCGAGGCGATCCGCGACCGGGCGCCCGGCTTCACCGGGGTCATCAGCGATCTCGGCGGGCCGACCGCCAACATGTGGCGGCTGGCCTGCACCTCCAGCGCCATCGAGGCGGCCTGCCGCAAACCCTCCTGCGTCTACCCGGACGTGTGCGGCAACCTGGGCACCGACCACACGCCGCTCATCCGTCTCTACCGCAAGGCGCGTTCCCTGCCCGGAATCAAGAAGGTGCTCATCGCCTCCGGCCTGCGCTACGACCTGGCGGTCAAGTCGCCCGAGTACGTGGCCGAGCTGGCCCAGCACCACGTCGGCGGTTACCTCAAGATCGCCCCGGAGCACAGCGAGGACGGTCCGCTCCAGCACATGATGAAGCCGGGCATGGGCGCCTACAGCCGCTTCAAGGAGCTGTTCGACCGGGCGTCACAGCGAGCGGGCAAGGAGCAGTACCTCATCCCCTACTTCATCGCGGCGCATCCGGGCACCCGCGACGAGGACATGCTGAACCTCGCCCTCTGGCTGAAGAAGAACGGCTTCCGGCCCGACCAGGTGCAGGCGTTCCTGCCCTCCCCGATGGCCACCGCCACCGCGATGTACCACACCGGCTACAACCCGCTGCGCTCGCTGGTGAGCCGCACCCGGGTGTCGACCGCCAAGGACAAGAGCCGGCGCCGGCTGCACAAGGCGTTCCTGCGCTACCACGACCCGGAGAACTGGCCGCTCCTGCGCGAGGCGCTGACCCGCATGGGCCGCGAAGATCTGATCGGCAACGGCAAGCGGCACCTGGTGCCGCGCTGGCAGCCGGCCGGCACCGGCCTGCGCCACGAGGGGCGTCGAAACACCGGCCGCCGTCCGCGGCCGGGCACCGCGCTCACCCAGCACACCGGTCTGCCGCCGCAGCACGACGGCGGCGGCGGCGGTGAGCCCACGCGATCGCGCCGGCGGCGATGACCAGGAGCGGCCGGCTGAAAGCGGCAGCGGTCGGCGCCGCCTGGCTGATGGTGGCGGCCGGCTGCTGCTCGCAACCGCCGCGCGACGGAGACGACCAGCCGGCCGCTCCCACCGCAAAACCGGCGGCCGCCGGCCTTCGCGACGGCGTGCTCGCCCGCGCCGCCGCGCGCGATGGAACGCCCATCCGGGTCGAGCAGAAGGGCGGGCGCCGGCTGCTCTACATCGGCGACACGGTGCACGCGGCGGTGGCGTGGACGGCCAGCGGTCCCGACCTGTCCGCCGTCGATCCGATGGTCGACCTGGTGCGCGCGCTGCGCCCGGCGGCGAGAAGCGCGCTCGTCATCGGGCTCGGCAGCGGCAAGACGGCCGGCGATCTCGCCCGCGCCGGGCTCGAGGTCACCGGGGTCGAGATCGAGCCGGCCGTCATCGAGCTCGCGCGCAGCCATTTCGGCTACCGCGGCAAGGCGGTCGCCGCCGACGGTCTCACCTACCTCGAGAAGAACGCCGGCACCTTCGACGTCGTCCTGATGGACGCGTTCGTCGGCAGCGATCCGCCGCCCGAGCTGGTCGCCCCCGCCGCCATCCGGCTGATGCGGGCGCGAACCGCCGCCGGCGGGGTGACCGCGCTGCGCCTGCTGGGCTCGCCAGCCGACCCGCGCGTGGTGCAGATCCTCTCCGACCTGCGCCGTACCCGCTCCGACCACTTCTTCGATCAGGTCTTCGGCTCCGGCGTCGGCGCCGAGAGGCAGAACCTCTATCTCCTGGCCTCCGACGCGCCGCTCAGCTGTACCCCCACCGCCGGGCTGCCGGTCTGGCCGGTGGTGGTCGACGACACCGCGCTCGCCACCATCGCCAGCCGCGCGCCGGGCGACGGCGCGACCCGGTCCATCACCGTCGCCGGCTTCGTCCACCGCCTGCCCGACGGCGCCATCGCGCTCGATCTGGCCCACCAGGAGATGGGCGCCGTGCGCTATCTCCTGAGCGGCAAGGCGGTGGAGCCGCTCGGCGCCGCGCTGCCGGCCGGGAGCAAGTTCCCGACCGAGGGAGACATCGGCAGCGACGGCGACACCTCCGCCACGCTCAAGCCGCTGTTCGGCGGCGGCGGCGTGAAGCGCTCCGACCTCCGCTTTTCGCCGCTGGTCGCCGCGGTGTCGGGCACCGCCCGCCTCATCGCCGTGGTCCACCCCGACGCCGCCTCGCGGGTGCCGGCGGAGGAGCGCGGCGACGCGCCGACCGACGAGCGGCTGCCCTGGGGCGGCGCGCTCTACCAGCTCGAGGTCAGCGAGCTGCACTGGACGCTCGACCGCGCCGGCTGGCGCGCGCTCTCGCCGCGGCTTTCCGCCGACATCGCCGCCGCGGCCGCCGCCGTCCAGCGCGGCGCGCTCGCGGAGGCCGCCGCCGCGGTCGATCGCTACGCCAGCGAGCTGGAGAGGGGCCTCGGCCCCCACGCCGAGCTGGTCCCGGCCTGCCGCGCCGCCCGCCGCTGGCGCGACGACTTCGCCGCCGAGGCCAAGCGCGCGAAGGCGCGCGGCCACCGCTTCGCGATCGCCGCCGCCTGCGACCTGCTCCAGTACCGGATGGCGCCCGCCGCCGGCCTGGGGACCGCGGCGCCGCTCGACCGCGCCCTCTACCGCTGCGCCGTCGACCGCTACGAGGCCATCGCGCGCAGCGACTCGAGCGCGTACGGCTACGATGCCGCCGCCCGGCTGCTCACCCTGCTCGACCAGCCGGAGGCGTCACCGGCGGAGCAGAAGCGGGCGGCTCGCACGCTGCGCGAGGTGCAGAAGAAGCACCGCGCCAAGCCGATGGAGTTCCCGCCCGACGCGGTCGGTCAGTAGACGTCGATCGTCAGTTCCAGTCGTCGGGGATGACGGTCGGGTCGAGGTCGCGCAGGTACTGGGTGAGGAGCTTGAACGAATCGCCGCTCTTGTCGCCCGGGTAGACATTGATCTTGCCCAGCACCATGGTCCGCGACATGCCGGCGAACGCCGGTACCTCTCCGCGCGCCGCCTGGTAACCGGAGCGGACCCGGTCGCCGAACCGTTCCATGAAGCGGGTCGTGATGTTGTTCCAGTGGCGGAGGTACAGCGTCTTCTTGAGGATGCCCTGGTAGTGCGCCTGCTGGTCGCCGAGCTGGCTGCCGAAGCGGCCGACCAGCGCCTGGATCTGGGTGTAGAGCTCGTTGAGGTTCTGCTGGTCGATGTTGCCGTCGCGGTAGGCCGGGTCGAAGTACTGGACGATTCCCGAGTCGACGTTCTGCTTGACGACGTCGAAGTTCCAGCCCGCCTCCTCGCTGTCGGTCCGGTACATCTCCTTGTCCTTGGCGCCGGCGACCCCGTGCTCGCGAGTCCACAGGGCGACGTGCTTGTCGTTCTTGCCGGAGCCCTGCGCCACCTTCTCGCGCGCCGCGTCCATGTTCTTCTGGTCCACGCTGCCGCGGCTCGAGCGCTCCCAGTTGGTGATGTGCCGCTCGGAGCCGCCGCCGTAGGCAGGCGAGAAGCCGACGTAGCCCCAGATGCTGCGCAGGTTGGGGAAGATGTTCTTGTAGGTGTCGAGCTTGTCGGTCCAGCCGGTGTTGCAGGCCGACAGCATGAGATCCTCGACCTGCCCGAGCGCCATCGGGAAGATGTCCTTGAGCGGGAAGAGGTTGGTGAAGCTGATCGACTGGTTGTTGCTGTAGTCGGCGTTGTGGCCGTAGAGCGTGGTGCCGCTCGAGTGGCCCGACATGACCATGCGCTTCATCAGGCGCTTGCCGACCTCCGCCTCGTACATGATGCGGGCCAGCTGGGCCAGCTCGTCCTTGGCACCGCCCGGGATGGCCTTGAGGAACTCCTTCAGCTTGGCCTGGCGGCCGGCGTCGAGGCCAGGAAACTGGCTCAGGTAGGTATCGAGCCCCGAGTCCTCGCCCAGCGAGACCCGCTGGCCGTTGACCACCGCGGTGTCCTGCTGGCGCTCGCCGGTGGCGCCGGTGACGCTGCCGTGGGCGTTGGCCTTGAGCACGCCGAGCTCGCCGGCGCGCGACTCGGGGTTCATGCCGAAGTAGACGATGTCGTCGTTCTTGACGTGCTTCTCGAGGCCGGCGCCGCCGGCGAACTGGCTCATGCGCTGGAGCGAGATCTCGCCGACGCAACCGTCGTGCGGCAGCCCGGCGCGCATCTGCCAGCGGGCGATCGACTGGACGAACTCGGTGTTCATCTCGGCGCTGGCGGCGCCGACCACGGTGGCGACCTGGCTCCAGGCATCGGCCGGCAGGCGGCGGCCGCGGTTGTAGGAGACCGCGGCGCGCGCCTGCGTCGCGTTGAGCGGATCGCGGTTCTCCTCGACCAGGGTCGTGGTCACCGGGGTGGGCGTCGCGGTCTCGACGTCGCGCGCGATGCTCTGTCCGGTGCTCTGCAGGGAGACCGGCGAGACCGCCGCGCCGCGCGCCGCGGCGGCGAAGACCGAGCCGGCCTGGTCCGCCTCGACCTCCATCGACTCGCCCGGGGTCGACACCTCGAGCTTGGTCTGCATCTGGGTGGCGGCGCCGCGCTGCTGCGCGGTGTGGGCGAGCTCGTGGCCGAGCAGCTGGTCGCCCTTGTCGGTGCCCGGCTGGAAGTAGCCGGCGCCGAAGAAGATGTCGTTGCCGACCGCGAAGGCCTTGGCGCCGACCGACGAGGCGGCGTCGGCGGCGGCGGCGTCGGTGTGGACCTGCACGCCCGACAGATCGCCGAAGCCGGCCTCGGCGCCGGCGGTCTGGCTGCGCGAATCGAGCGAGCGGCCCGCGCTCGAGCTCATCGCCTGAGCGACCGGCGCCTGGGCGCCGCGCGACACCTTGCCGCCTCCCTCGGTGGAACGCCAGGCGCGGACCGAGTTCGCCATCGCGGCGCGCCCCGAGTTGGTCTCCGGCATCCACGACGGCTCGGGCGCGCGCTCGGCGCCGCGCTCCTCCTGCATGTCCGTCTCGACGCGCTCGGGCTCGTTGCGAAACCTGCGATCTGGGTCGTGGACCATGGGACCTCGGGCGAAAGGGAC
>Ga0111538_10002129_pt1 | contig 27902 bp, 26 predicted proteins | sample SoiMethybrSBSTD1_FD_79669 | JGI IMG/M metagenome (GOLD analysis project Ga0111538, IMG submission 79669) | Bulk soil microbial communities from a Populus tree surrounding site in Tennessee, USA - Soil MetaG P. TD hybrid SBSTD1 (version 2)... | ecosystem: Environmental > Terrestrial > Soil >...
CCGACTCCGACTCCGAGCCTGACTCCGAGCCCGATCCCGATCCCGACTCCGACTCCGAGCCCGACTCCGATCCCGATCCCGATCCCGACCATGCCCACGCGGCGGCCGGCTCTGGATCGTCGTTCCAGATCTCGACCTCGGTCAGCTGGATCGCCGGTTCCTCGCTGCCGCCGCTGCCGCGCCGGGCGCGGTCGCCGTCGAGCACGAGCGTCGCCGCCAGCGCGCCGTGCACGGTCAGCGAGGCCGCGACCGCCGTGCTCTGCCGCCGCCACACGACCGTGTGACCGCCCCCCGGGGCCGCGGGTTGTCTGGTATGAACTCGGGGTGCAGGGCCTGCTGCTCGTCAACCTGGGGACGCCGGACGAGCCGACCGCCCCCGCGGTGCGGCGCTACCTGCGCCAGTTCTTGTCGGATCCGCGCGTGCTCGACATCCATCCGGTCGGCCGCGCCGCGCTGCTCAACATGGTGATCCTGCCGCGCCGGCCGGCTCAGAGCGCGGCGGCCTACCGGAAGATCTGGGACCCGACGCGCGGCTCGCCGCTCCTGTTCCACAGCCAGGATCTGGCGCAGCAGGTCGGCGAGCGGCTGGGAGCCGGCTGGCGGGTCGAGCTGGCGATGCGCTACGGCAACCCGTCGATCGAGGCGGCCCTCGAGCGGCTGCGCGCCACCGGCGCCGACGAGATCGTGGTCCTGCCGCTCTACCCGCAGTACGCCGCCTCGTCGACCGGCAGCAGCCTCGAGGAGGTCTACCGGATCGCGGCGGCGCGCTGGAACACGCCGTCCATCGCCGCCGTGCCGCCGTTCTACGACGAGGAGTCCTTCATCGCCGCGTTCGCCGCGGTCGGCCGGCCCGTCCTCGAGCGCGAGAAGCCCGACCACGTCCTGTTCTCCTTCCATGGCCTGCCGGAGCGGCACATGCGCAAGAGCGACGAGAGCGGCCGCCACTGCCTGGCCTCGGCGAGCTGCTGCGACCGGGTGGACGGCGTGAACCGCAACTGCTACCGGGCCCAGTGCTACGCCACGGCGCGCGCGCTGGCCGCCGCGCTCGCGCTCGACGAGAAGGGCTGGTCGGTCTCGTTCCAGTCGCGGCTGGGGCGGACGCCGTGGATCCGGCCCTACACCGACGTCGTCCTCGACGAGCTGGCCGCCCGCGGCATCAAGCGGCTGGCGGTCTTCTGCCCGGCGTTCGTCGCCGACTGCCTCGAGACGCTCGAGGAGATCGGCATCCGCGCGCGCGAGCAGTTCCGCGCCGCCGGCGGCGACGACCTCTTCCTGGTCCCCTCGCTCAACAGCTCGCCCGGCTGGGTCGACGCGGTCGTCGACCTGGCGCGGCGCCACGCCAGCCCACCGCCATGACACTCGACAACTTCTACGGCCCACTCCTCGTCGTCCGCCCGCCGGTGCCCGCCACCATGAACAAGGCCGGGGCCAACTACAAGAGCGAGGTCGCCCACCTCGAGTACTCGCCGCGCCGCGCCTACGACGAGTGGCTGTCGATCTGCGACGGCATCACCGGGTTCGGCGGCGACGCGCTGTTCGACTTCGAGCCGGCCGACGATGCACTCCTCGACAAGGGCGACCTCGAGGTCGCCCCGGACGGCGCCATCCGCCCGCTCGGCTCGCGCGAGGAGCTCGCGCGGATGGACGACGTCATGACCGGCCGCGTCTTCACCGCCAACGGCCCCTGGATGGTGGCCGACGGCAAGACGCTGCGCGGCGCCATGCCGCACATGCTGCCGCACCGCCGCGCCGAGGCGCCCTACTATCATGCCCTCCTCGGCCGCATCGCCGAGCTCGGCGGCTACGACCTCGATCTGCGCGACACGCCCCACCGCTGGGAAGGGCTCGCCGACGTGGCGGTGGTCGGCGACAAGGTCGTCCTCACCTACACGGTGGCCGGCCACTACGACGCCGGCCTGCCCAGCAAGACCCCGCGCTCCTCGCGCGAGGGGGTCGACTTCGCCGCCGACCTCGCCGGCGTCCCGGCGGCGGCGCGCATCCACGCCGAGCTGGTCTACCCGCACTTTCACGGCGACACCGTCCACTTCGGCGCCCGCCCGACCGGCGGCGCGCCCGTCCTGGTCGAGTTTCCGGGCGGCCTGTGGGACGACGGCGGCACCCGCGTCGCCGGCGCGCTCGGCCCGGACCGCATCGTCGCGATCGATCGCCACGACGCCGTCGAGATGTACGCCGGCAACTCGCGACAGGTCGAGCGCGGCGTCCTGGTCCCCGACGGCGTCTCGGACGCCTTCATCGCCTCCATGCAGCGCCTCGGACTCGAGGTCGCCCGCGTCCCCTTGTTCGAGCTCTTCGGCAAGGCGGGCGGCGGCCCGGCCTGCGCCACCCTCTACCTGCCGCGGAACCTCGCCCTGCCCGCCGGCGCGCCGGTCCGCTACAGCGCTCGCCGCGCCGAGGCCCGCGCCCGCCGCGACCGCCTGCCCGAACGCCTGCTGGTCGACCCGGCCTTCTTCGCCGGCCGCGCCCGCGGCTGAGGGAGCAGCGACGGCCATGCGTTCGGGACGAACTCTATGTCTCCTGCTGACTGCCGCCCTCGCGGGGTCGGCCTGCGGTCCACCGCCGGCTCCGGGACGAACGATTCGCTTCGAATCGACCGCGCACAGCTCGCGCCTGGCGAACGGCGCCCGGATCCTGGTCATCGAGGACACCGCGACGAACCTGGTCGAGATCGGGATCCGACTGGACGTCGGTTCGGCGGCCGATCCACCCGGAAAATCGGGGCTGGCGCACCTCGTGGAGCACCTGATGTTCGAGGTCCGTCGCGATGGTCGACCTCTGGTCGGCGAGCTCGCCGCCGTGTCGCTCGGCTTCAACGCCTTCACGACCTGGGAGGCGACACACTACGAGATCACGGCGCGCGCCGACCAGCTCCCCCGTGTCATCCAGCTCGAAGCCCAGCGCTTCGCGTCCGGGTGCGAGGCAATCGAAACCGGTTCGTTCGAGCGGGAACGGGAGGTCGTCCGCAACGAGTTGCGCAGCCGGACCACGCCGTTCAGCGAAGATCTCGAAGCGCTGATCGGGGCCATCTACCCGGCCGGACACCCCTACCGGCGGCCGGTGGCTGGCAGCGACGTCGATGTCTCGGCCCTCTCGCTGGCCGACGCATGCGACTTCCTGGCTGACAACTACACGGCAGACCGGATGGTGGTGGTGGTGAGCGGAAACGTTCGAGCCCGGGATGCGCTCGCACTCGCCGAGCGAGCCTTCGGCTCGCTTCGCGGTCGCCCCACCGGTTCGCTGCCCGATCGCCCCGCCGCCGCCCGCCCGCGATTTCCGCTCCTGCGCAGCACGGGAACGACCGTCGAGGTCGACCTGTTCGGTGCCGGACCGATGCTGGTGGTGGCCTGGCCGATGCCTCCGCGCAACTCGCGGCGACACGTCCTGTCGCTGGTAGCGCTGGAGCTGCTGCAGGCACGACTACCGCGCGCCATGGTGACGACGCTCGGTGGCGATCGCGCGCCGGTCGCGGTCGCCGCCATCCCGGCCGACCAGAAGGAGGCGATCGAGTCTGACTGGCTGGAAAAGGCCCTGCGCGAGATCGACGACGCGGTCGAAAGCGCGGTCGACAAGGCCAACGACAGGAGGTTCGAGGCGGCGGTGAACCGCCAGGCGCGGCAGGTGCTCGCCGAGTTCGACTCCCGAGCGACCCGCGTCATGCGACTGGCGGGGGCCTACCAGGCGGGCGAGGGAGACCACATCTTCGTCTTCCAGCTGGAGCTCCTCAACGGCACCTCGAGGGACCAGGTCCGCCGCGCGATGGAGGAGATCTTCGGCGGGCAGCGGGCGGAAATTCTCTGCGTGCCTCCCTCCGGCGGGCCCCGTCGCCCACGTGTGTCCTCGCTCTCCTATTCCGGCCGCAGCCACGACGATGCATGGACAGCGCCGGTCGACCCGGCGGATGCATTGCGGCCGCTGCGGGTTCCGCTCGCGCCGTCGCTGCTCGAGCGGGCCAGCGAGCTGACCCTCGACAATGGACTCCGCGTCATCATGCTCCAGACGCCGGCCGTGCCGCTGCTGGAGGCGCGCCTCGTCTTTTCTGGCGGCAGCGCCGACGACCCGCCCGGCAAGGTCGGGCTGGCCCGGGTCACTGCTCACGCGCTCCGCTTCAAGCAAATCCAGCCGTACGGCGACAGCGCTCCGGCCTACGTGGCGCTTCACTGGTTCGGGGACGAGCTCGACCGATCGGTGGGACCGGACCACACGACGTTCGAGGTGCGGGGACTCTCCTCTCATCTCGACGCGATGATCGCGGGCCTCGCGTCGCTGGTCATCGACGGCAGATACCCCGAGCCGGTCCTGACCGCGTGGCTGGGCGACTCCTCGCGTCGGCTCCGACCCAGGTCGGCAAAGCAGCGCGCCGTCCGGCGCCTGCTCGACGCGCACCGCCGGTTCGACCGGGCCGTTCATGCTGCGATCTACGGCTCCTCGCACCCGTACTCGCAAGCGCCGTCGCTCGATGACCGCCTGCGAGGCATCCGGGCGAGCGACGTCGAGACGCTGCGGCGCCATCGCTTCACGGCCCGGAACGGGGTCCTCATCGTGACGGGCCGATTCGACCCGGACCTCGTGCGCCAACACATCGAGCACTGGTTCGACGACCTGCCAGCCGGAGACGCGTCACCGCTCGTCCGTCCACCGGCAAGCCCCCGCCGGCCATCGGATCCTCTCATCGCCGTGGCCACCGACCCCGACGAGCCGACCGCCACCATCCAGATCGCCTTCGGCACCGGGCCGAGTGTGCGCGCGCGCGCCGCACGGCTGGTGGTCGCGCGCATCCTCGAGGAGCGAATCGGGCGCGTCCGCCACCTCCTGGGAGCCGCCTACGCGGTCGGGGCGGCTCACCACGAGAACATCGGACCGGGCATGTTCATCCTGGCAGCGACCGTCGATGCGACACGCACGGGCGAGGCGCTCCAGACCATCCTGGCGGAGATGGAGGGGGTCCGTGCGGGCGGCGCCGGGATCGAGGAGGCATTCGTGCGCGCGCGGCGCGAGGTCCTTTACCACGTGCTCGCCGAGGAATCGGGCGCAGCGAGCGTGGGAGACCGCATCGAGCGCCTGGTCTCCCGTCGCGAGCCGTTGCGGGCGGAGGCCGTGCTGGCGAGGCAGCTCATGCACCTGACCCTGGCCGACGTCCAGCCGGTCATCGCGCGCGAGCTGGCAGCGGAGCGCGCCGTCGTTGCGGTCCTCGGTCCTCCCGGCAGCATCGACGCAGCGCGCCGCGTTCTTGCGCCCCGAATCAGGTGAGGCCGGAGCGGGTGATTCTTCTCACGGCGACACCGCGGCGGCCTTCGGCGTAGGATGGTCGAATGAGGTGCGCGGGCCCGCTTCTGCTCGCCGTCACTCTGGCGTGCGGCGGCTGCGATAAGGATTCCGGCTCCGGCGACACCTCGTCCGGCGCGGACGCCGCTCGCGGCGATCCCGACGGCGGCGAGGCCGGTCGCATCTGGTCGCCGGCACCCGGGACGACCTGGCAGTGGCAGCTCGACGGCGCCATCGACACCTCGTTCGACGTCGCCATGTACGACATCGATCTGTTCGAGGCGCCGCAAGAGACCATCGACGCGCTCCGGGCCGACGGGCGCATCGTCATCTGCTACTTCTCGGCCGGCAGCCGCGAGTCCTACCGCCCGGACGCCGACGACTTCCCCGGCGCCGCGGTCGGCAAGCCGCTCGAAGGCTGGGCGGGCGAGCGCTGGCTCGACGTCCGCGACCCGACCGTCCGCGCCATCATGGAGACGCGCCTCGATCTCGCGGTGACGAAGCGCTGCGACGGCGTCGAGCCGGACAACGTCGAGGCCTACGCAAATCCGTCCGGGTTCCCGCTCACCGCGGCCGATCAGCTCGACTTCAACCGGTTCCTCGCCACCGCCGCGCACCAGCGCGACCTCTCGGTCGGGCTCAAGAACGACGTCGAGCAGGCGGCCGCGCTCGAGCCGGACTTCGACTGGTCGCTCGACGAGGAGTGCGTCCTCTACGACGAGTGCGACGGCCTGGCCCCCTTCACCGGCGCCGGCAAGGCCGTCTTTCACGTCGAGTACGGCGCCGCCAGCAAGGCCGACACCGTCTGCCCGGTCACCGGACCGCTCGGCTTCTCCACCGTCATCAAGCACCTCGCGCTCGACGCCTGGCGCGTCGCCTGCCCCTGACCCGGAACGGTGAGCTGAGACACAGAAGGGGGGGATGCCTGCCTGTAGGGTGGCCGGATGCGTCCCCTGGTCTCACTGGTGACGGCCGGCTGCCTCGCCGCCGGCTGTACGGTCGACTTCGACGCCGGCGAGGAGGCGCGGCCGATCGTCAACGGGACCGCGACCACCGAGCATCCGACCACCGGCATCCTCCTCACCGGCTCGAACCCGGCCTCGCTCATCTGCAGCGGGACGCTGATCGGCTGCGACGTGTTCCTGACCGCGGCCCACTGCGTCTGCTTCGGGCGCGGGGGGCAGTGCCAGAGCCCGACGCCGGACGAGACGCTGCGCGTCTACCTGCAGAACGTCGGGTTCATGCCGGTCGTTCGCCGGCACGTGCACCCCGACTTCAACTTCCCGGACAACGACGTGGCGGTCCTCGAGCTGGCGCGGCCGGTGGTGGGCGTGGCGCCGACGCCGCTGCAGCCGTCGGCCGTCGAGCTCGGGACGACCGGGACCATCGTCGGTTACGGGCGCTCGGGCGGGCAGCAGGAGGATTACGGGATCAAGCAGGCGGGCGACGTGGTGACCGCCGACTGCCCGCGCGACGCCAGCGGCCCCGGCCACATCTGCTGGAACTACGCCGGCGAGGGCTCCAACACCTGCAACGGCGACTCGGGCGGACCGCTCTTCGTCCGTACCGGCGGCAGCCTGACGGTCGCCGGCATCACCTCGGGCGGCACGCGAGGCGACTGCCTGGTGGGAGACCACAGCTACGACAACGACGTCTTCACCTTCCGCGACTACATCCAGAGCTCGGTCGACACCGCGCGGCTCGGGCAGGCGAGCTGCGGCGAGCTGCCGCAGGTCGGCCAGGACGGCACCGACGTGGAGTCGCAGCAGGGGCGCCTGCTGGCCGGAGAGAGCGTGGCGGCCGATGTCGAGGTCCCGCCCGGCACCAGCGAGCTGCGCGTCACCCTCAACGCCACCGAGGGAGCCGATCTCGACCTGTTCGTGCGCCGCGGCGAGCCGCCGACCGCAGCCGACAACGACTGTGCCGCGGTCGGGCCCAGCTCGTACGGCGCCTGCACGCTCGAGTCTCCCGCCGCCGGCACCTGGCACGTCGCGGTGAAGGCCAAGGACGCCGGCGACTATCAGCTGACCATCACGATGCTGGGCGGTGCGCCGGTCGCGGTCGACGATGCCTACACCGCCGATGCCGACACCGCGCTCGAGGTCGCCGCCGGCGAGGGTGTGCTGGCCAACGACGAGCCGAGCTTCCGCGGCCCGCTCAGCGCCGAGATCGTCGACCCGCCGCAGCACGGCGCGGTCGAGCTGGCCTCCGACGGCAGCTTCCGCTACGTGCCGGAGAGCGGCTACCTGGGAGACGACAGCTTCACGTACCGCGCCAGCGACGGCACCCAGGCCGGCGCCGCCGAAGTGGCGCTCACCATCGCGCCCGACCAGGACGGCGGCACCGGCGGAGACGACGACGAGGGCGGTTGCGGCTGCCGCAGCGCCGGCGGCGGCGGACCGCTGTCGTTCCTCCTCGTGCTCGCCTTCCTCTCGCTCCGCCGGCGGTTTAGATTCCGCCCATGACCGTCTTTGCGAAGATCCTTCGCGGCGACATCCCCTGCCACAAGGTGTACGAGGACGACCAGGTGCTGGCCTTCCTCGACATCAACCCGCTGTCGCGCGGCCACACGCTGGTCATCCCGAAGGAGATCGCCGCCACACTCGACGCCCTGTCGGACGACGCCGCCGCGGCGCTCGGGCGCGCCCTGCCGCGCATCGCCCGCGCGGTCTGCGCGGCCGCCGGGACCCGCGAGTTCAACGTGCTGCAGAACAACGGGCCGGGCGCCCACCAGGCGGTCATGCACGTCCACTTCCACATCATCCCGAAGACGCCGGACGGCCGCGGGCTCGGCATCGGCTGGAAGCCGCAGGCGTTCGAGGACGCCGAGGCGAAGGCGCTGGCCGCCGACATCGCGGCGCGCATTCGCTGATCAGCGCGCCAGCCACTCGCTCGTGCGCAGGAGCCGGAGGACGCTGACGTCGGTGCCGAAGGTCGACATGAACGCGATCTCCTCCTTCCGCCCGATCACCCCGACCATCGCGTCGAGGACGGCGTCGGGCTCGAGCTGGCTCCAGTTCGCCCCGTCGAAGTGGAAGACCAGCCCCTGGGCGGTGGTGGCGATCAGCTCCTGCGCGGTGCCGGAGATGGAGCGCAGGTCGGCAGCGATCGGCAGGGCCGGCAGTGCCGACCATGAGTCCCCGTCGTAGCGGATCACGGTGCCGCTGACACCCGCCGCGTACACGTCCTGGCCGCTGCGCCCCCAGACCGCCGTGAGGTCCCTCGGCGTCCCGCCGTCCATCTCGCTCCAGGCCGCGCCGTCGAAGTGCATGATCTGTCCGCAGCTGCCGACCGCGAAGACGTCGCTGTCGTCGCTGCCCCAGACCGCACGCATCCCCAACGGGCAGTCGGCCACCAGCGCGGTCTCGACCCAGCCGTCGCCGACGTCGTGAAACAGGGCGCTGCCGACCACGAACCGGGCGCTGGGCCCGCCGGCCCAGCCGCCGTACAGCACCGGCTCGCTGCCGGCCGCCACGTCCTGCTGGACCCAGGTATCGCCCGAGCCCCTGCGAAACAGCCCGGCCTTGCCGACCGCGTACACCGCGGAGCCGGCGACGAACAGGCCGTTCAGCGGCTGGGAGCTGATTTCGACTCCGTCGCTCCAGCTCGCGCCGTCGAAGCGGTAGACCAGGCCGACCGTGGAGAAGGCGGTGAAGTTGACGGCCGCGTAGAGCTCGGTGGGGGAGAAGGCGAAGTCGACCGCGGCGTGACCCGGGCCGAGCGCGAGCCGGATCTCCGGCCGCCAGAGGCTGCCGTGATAGCGGAAGGTGGTCCCGGCGTTGCCGGCCATGTACACCGCGTCCGGGCCGGCCGCCCAGACGTCGTGCAGGTCGGGCAACTCCGCCACCGCGATCCAGTCGGTCCCGTCGAAGTGGGCGAGGTGGCCGACGAGCGTGGAGCCGCCGCCGACGATGCGGTCCTCGGAGGTCACGACGTAGAGGTCGTCGCTGGCGATCCCGGACAGCGAGACGACGTCGCCCTCCACCGGCAGCGCGTCCGGGTAGAGGGTCCAGGCGTCGACATGCCAGTGGCCGAGGTCCTTGCCGCCGCCGATCCAGACGTCATCGGGCCCGGTGCCCCACACGGCGGAGACCCGCTCGAGCCCGGAGGCGACCGGATGCCAGCCCTCCGCGTCGAACCGGTAGAGCAGGTTGCCGGGCGAATCCGCCAGCACCAGGTAGATGGTCCCCGACCCGGCGTCCGCCCACAGATCCAGCACGTCGCGTGAGGGCAGCTGGTCGATCTCGCTCCAGGTCGCGCCGTCCCAGTGCATCGGAGGAACCGGCCCGCCGCCCAGGAGGTCGATGTCGTCCGGTCCGCTCGCCCGCACGTGCTGGTTGGGTCCCGGCGTCACGCCCTCGATGACCGTCCAGTCGCTGCCGTCCCAGTGCTGCAGGGTGATCTGGTCGTCGCGCCTGACCGTGGCGTAGACGTCGGCCTTGCCGAGCGACCAGACCGAATAGGCGGTGTCGAAGACGCGCAGCCAGGTGATGCCGGCGTTGTGGAAGAGAGGCCCGCCGTTGCTGTTGCCGGTCCGGGCGATCGCATAGACGTCGTCGGGCGCCGAGCCGGTGAGGTCGTTGGCCGGCTCGGTGGCCAGGAGCGACAGGCGCTCGATGCCGATCCGGTGGCAGAGCGACCGGTCCGGTTCGCAGACGGTGCAGGCCGGCAGCGCGCCCACGCTGTAGCCGAGATCGACGCACTGGAACTCGGGCGGCATGCCGTCGCACAGCTCGGGGCCGTTGATCGCGCCGTCGCCGCACTTGCCCCCGGTGCAGACGCTCTCGTCGAGCTGGCAGCTGGAGTCGCAGGTGAGGGGCTGCTGGTCGTAGTAGCCGAGGTCGAGGCAGTCGGTGCCCTCGCCCAGGTTCTCGCCGTCGCAGGTCTCGGTTCCCTCCACCAGCCCGTCGCCGCAGCTGGCGAACAGGCAGGCGCCGTTCTCGCACTGACCGCTCCCCGCCCCCGCCACCTCGCAGGTGGCGAGCTCGTCCTTGCCGGCACAGGCGTCGATCTGGTCCTGCGAGACGCAACGGGCGTTGGCCTGGCTGCAGACCAGCCCGGCCGGGCAGATGCGGCCGTCCGCGCAGACGACGACGCTCGATTCGAGGCAGCCGCCGGCCGCGACGAGCACCGCCACCCAGAGCCACGCCCCCCCGGCGCGCATGGCTCCTACGCTAGCATCTCGCGCAGCCGCTCGGCCTCCTTCTCGTCCAGCCGCTCGGCCTCGTCGATGAGGAGGATGGGGATGCCGTCGTCGATCCGGTAGCGGAGGCGCGAGGTCGGGCAGAACAGCGACTCGTCCGGCCCCGCCACGCCGGCCGGCACATAGAGGAGGGGCGCTTTCGACTCGGGGCAGACCAGGAGCGCGAGGTGAGCGGGGTCGAGCGGCATGGGCTCATACAATAGATGTGTGGCGCCGCCGGCGTAACTCTTTGATATCGCAACTCGACAGCGGGCCGCGGGGCGAGAAAACGCGCCGAATGCGGCGAATTCTCACGTGTTTCCCGGGTTTTGAGTTGACGGATGGGGGTCCCAGGCGGTAGATCGCTGCGTTCTCCAACCCGGCCGGTGCAGGGCCGGACGCGGAGGTCCACCTTGATCAAGTCGCTCTCGATCTTCACCGGCAACTCCAACCGCCCCATCGCGGAAGAGATCTGCAAGTTCGTCGAGATCCCGCTTGGCCGCGCGGAGGTCACCCACTTCTCGGACGGCGAGATCTACGTCGAGATCAACGAGAACGTGCGCGGGGTCAACACCTTCGTCGTCCAGTCGACCTGTACGCCGGTCAACCAGGCCCTGATGGAGCTGCTCATCATGATCGACGCGCTCAAGCGCGCGTCGGCCGGCAGCATCGTCGCGGTCATCCCCTACTTCGGCTACGCCCGCCAGGACCGCAAGGTCAAGCCGCGCACCCCGATCACCGCCAAGCTGGTCGCCGACCTCATCTCGTCGGCCGGTGCCGACCGGGTGGTGGCGATGGACCTCCACGCCGGGCAGATCCAGGGCTTCTTCAACATCCCGTTCGACCACCTCTACGGCATGCCGGTCTTCATCGACGAGTTCCAGAAGCTGGGGCTCGCCGATGTGGTGGTGGTCTCGCCCGACGCCGGCGGCGTCGAGCGGGCGCGCGCCTACTCCAAGCGGCTGAACGCCACCATGGCCATCATCGACAAGCGGCGCTCGGCGCCGAACGTGTCGGAGGTGATGCACGTGGTCGGCGACGTCAAGGGCAAGAACGCCATCATCGTCGACGACATCATCGACACCGCCGGCACCCTGTGCAACGCGGCGCGCGCGGTGATGGACGCCGGGGCCAAGTCGGTCAAGGCCTGCGCCAGCCACCCGGTCTTCTCGGGGGCCGCCATCGAGCGCATCGAGGCCTCGCCCCTCACCCGCGTGGTCTGCACCAACACCATCCCGCTGTCGGAGGCCGGCAAGGCCTCCAGCAAGATCAAGGTCCTCTCGGTCGGCCGCCTGCTCGGCGAGGCGGTCAAGCGCATCCATCACGGCGACTCGATCAGCTCGCTCTTCATCTAGTAGAGGAAAGTGTCATGGAAGTCGGAAAGCTCACTGTCCACCTGCGCAAGAACACCGGCAAGGGCGAGAGCCGCAAGCTCCGCACCCAGGGGCTGGTCCCGGGCGTCTGCTACGGCGCCAGCCTCGACGCGCCGCTCTCGATCGTCGTCAACCCGAAGGAGCTCAAGGCCTCCCTCGATCCGGCGCGCGGCCGCAACACCGTCATCACCGTGACGGTGCAGGACGGCCAAGCGAGCGCGGCGAAGCTGACCGCGATGCTGTGGGAGTACCAGATCGACGCGCTCAAGCGGCACGTCACCCACGTGGACCTCATATCGATCGATCCCAGCAAGGTGATCGAGGTCGAGGTGCCGATCGAGCTGATGGGCAAGGCGATCGGCACGGTGGACGGCGGCCAGCTCCACGTCGAGCGCCACACCCTGCCGGTGCGCTGCCGCCCGGCCGACATCCCGGTCAAGTTCCAGATCGACATCTCGCCGCTCGCCATCGGCGACGCGCTTCACGTGTCGGATCTCAAGATGCCGGCGGGCGTGCTCGCCGCCATCCCGGAGAGCTTCACCATCGTCACCTGCGTGGCGCCGAAGGCCGAGAAGGAGGCCGAGGCGGCCGTCCCCGCCGAGGGCGCGCTGGTCGAGGGTGCGGTGCCCGCCGAGGGCGCGGCGCCGGCCGAGGGCGCGGCTGCGGCCGCTCCGGGCGGCAAGGCTCCGGCGGCCGGCGACAAGGGCGCGGCGGCTCCCGCCAAGGGTGCGGCCCCGGCCAAGGGCGACGACAAGAAGGGTGGCAAGGACAAGAAGTAACCACAGCGCGCAACCATCGATGCACCTGGAGCGCCGACGGTGTGGCTCATCGCGGGGCTGGGTAACCCCGGCAGGAAGTACGAGCGAAACCGCCACAACGTCGGCTTCCGGGTCGCCGACGAGCTGGCCCGCCGCCACGGCATCGGGCCGCTCAAGGAGAAGTTCGGCGGCCTCACCGGGACCGGCATCATCGCGAGCCAGCGCGCCTCCATCATCAAGCCGATGAAGTACATGAACCTCAGCGGATTCGCCGTGTCGCAGGCGGTGCAGTTCCAGGGCATCGATCCGGCCCAGCTGGTCGTTGTGCACGACGAGATCGACCTGCCGTTCGCGCGCCTGCGCCTCAAGTCGGGCGGCGGGCACGGCGGGCACAACGGGGTCCGCTCGATCATGGAGCAGCTCGGCCACGGCGACTTCCTCCGGGTCAGGATCGGCGTCGGCCGGCCGGAGACCGAGAGCGGCGAGCCGGGTGACGGCAAGGTGGCCAGCCACGTCCTGAGCGATTTTCCCGCCGAGATGGATCGCGACGTGGCGACGCTGGTCGAGCGGGCGTCGGACGCGGTCGAGGCGATCCTCACCCGCGGCATCAAGGCCGCGATGAACGACTACAACGGAGACGCAGGAAAGAAAGCGGACTGAAGAACAGCCGCTCCTTGCTCGCTGCCTTCAGCAAGCGGCGGGCTTCACACCCACAAGGAGAACCAGATGGCACAGCTGCTCAGCCTGGCCGACGCGCCAGGGACATTGCGAGAGTACGAGACGATCTACATCCTTCGCCCCGACACCCAGAACGACAAGGTGGCCGAGGTCAACCAGCGGGTGAAGGGGATCATCGAGTCCATGGGCGGCGTCGTGCTCGCCGTGGACAACTGGGGCAAGCGCAAGCTCGCCTACGAGATCAAGAAGGAGCTCAAGGGCATCTACTTGTTCTGGCAGTACCTCGCCACGCCCGGCGTGGTGGCCGAGTTCGAGCGCAACATGCGCATGCTCGATCCGGTCGTCAGGTACATGACCATCGCCACCGAGCGCGACGTCGACCCGAAGGAGCGCCAGTCGCAGGTGAACGACGAGACCTACGCCAAGGCGGCCACCACCGCCGCGGACGAGGAAGAGCTGATGATGCGCCGCACCGAGGATTCGAGCGACGACGAGTTCGGCGGCAGCGACGAGGACGACGTGTTCCCCGGGGCCGCCCGCATCGCCGACGACGACGTCGTCGCCGGACCCGCCACCGAAGACGACAAGCCCGAGTAGGCAAGGAAGGATACGACCATGATCGACAAGGACGACGCCTACGAAGGGCGAGACGACGACAAGCCGCGCGGACCGCGCGGTGGCGGCGGTGGCGACAAGCGGCAGGGCGGGTTCTCCCGCCGCAAGCTGTGCCGCTTCTGCGCCGACGAGGCAGTGACCATCGACTACAAGAACCCGTCGCTGCTCAAGCACTTCATCACCGAGCGCGGCAAGCTGACGCCGCGACGGATCAGCGGCAACTGCGCGCGCCACCAGCGCGCCCTGGCCCTGGCGGTGCGCCGGGCGCGAATGATCGCGCTCGTGCCGTTCACCGTCACCGGAAAGTAGGAGACGGCCATGCCCATGCAGCTCATTCTGACGACGGATGTCCCGCACCTCGGCAAGGCCGGGGAGCTGGTGACCGTGAAGTCCGGCTACGGACGCAACTACCTGGTGCCGCGCGGCATGGCGGTCTCCGCCACGGTCGAGAACAAGGCGGAGCTCGACCACCGCAAGCGCCAGGTCGAGGCGCGCCTCACCAAGGAGCGCGCGGTGGCCGGGACGCTGGCGGAGCGCATCAACGGGATGACGCTCCAGTTCGAGCGCCTGGTCGGCGAGGACGAGCGCATGTTCGGCTCGGTGACCTCGCAGGACCTGGCGCGCCAGCTGGAGGTCGCCGGCGTCGATATCGACAGGAAGCAGATCGAGCTCGCCGACCCGATCAAGAGCGTCGGCAAGCACGAGGTGCCGGTCCGTCTCGGCGCCGGCACGACCGCGACGCTGAAGTTCTGGGTCACCGCCAAGGCCAAGGAGTAACGGAAGTCAACGGCGCAGTCGGCCGTCGGCGCGGATCGATTCTGCAGCTGGCGGCCGACAGCGCTCTCGCTCCGTCGGTGGGAGGGTGTAACCTCCACCCGATGTCGTCGACGGGGAAGCGGGTCCTGCCACACAACCTCGACGCCGAGGCGTCGGTGCTGGGCGGCATCCTCCTGCGCAACGAGGTGCTGGCCAACCTCGACAAGATCGAGGTCGAGGACTTCTACGACCCGCGCCACCAGGCGGTCTTCTCCGCCATGCAGGCGCTCGAGGCGTCGTCGCGACCGATCGACGAGGTCACGCTCGAAGCCCAGCTGCAGCAGATGGGCAAGCTCGAGGCGGTGGGCGGGCTGGCCTACCTGTCGCAGCTCGGCCTGCGGGTGCCGACCGCGGACAACGTCGTCCACTACGCCAGCATCGTGCAGGAGCTCAACGCGGCGCGGCGCCTCATGCTCACCGCCTCGGAGATCGCGTCGCGCGGATACGAGGACTACGGCGAGATCGAGGACTACCTCGACGAGGCCGAGGCGAAGATCTTCGAGGTCACCCAGCGGACCCAGCGCGGCAACGCCGAGCACATCAAGAACCTCCTCAAGCAGGTGTTCGGCTCGCTCGACCAGCGCTTCCGCGCCGCCGGCGGCATCACCGGCGTGCCGAGCGGCTTCCGCGACCTCGACGAGAAGACCGCCGGCTTCCAGCCGACCGAGCTCACCATCCTGGCGGCCCGGCCGGCGATGGGCAAGACCTCCTTCGCCCTCAGTATCGCGCGCAACTGCGCGACAACACACGGCTTCCCGGTCCTGGTCTTCTCGCTCGAGATGTCGAGCGGCCAGCTGGCCGAGCGGCTCCTGTGCGCCGAGGCGAAGATCGACTCCATCGGCCTGCGCCGCGGCCAGCTGCAGCGCCAGGACCTGACCAACATGACCTACGCGGCCGACGCGCTCAGCAAGGCACCCATCGTCATCGACGACACCGGTGCCCTCACGCTGCGCGAGCTCAGGGCCTCGGCGCGCCGCTTCATGAGCGACAAGGAGCTGAAGAAGGAGAAGCAGTTCGGCCTCATCATCATCGACTACCTGCAACTCATGTCGGGCCGGCGCGACCGCTCGACCAGCCGCGAGCAGGAGATCTCGGAGATCTCGCGCGGCCTCAAGGCGATGGCCAAGGAGCTCCACTGCCCGATCATGGCCCTCTCGCAGCTCAACCGCGGCCTCGAGTCGCGCGAGAACAAGCGCCCCCAGCTCTCCGACCTCCGCGAATCGGGCGCGATCGAGCAGGACGCCGACCTCATCCTGTTCATCTACCGCGACGAGGTCTACAACAAGGAGACCGAGGAGAAGAACATCGCCGAGATCATCATCGGCAAGAACCGCCACGGCCCGATCGACACGATCAAGACCCGGTTCGACGGCCGCTACACCCGGTTCGAGAACCTGTCGCACCGCGAGCCCGGCGACTACTGAGGCGCGATGCGATGGCGGTGGTGCTGACACCGGGGACGATCGTCGACCGCTACCGCGTGGTGGGCACGCTGGGGGCCGGTTCGATGGGCGACGTGGTGCGCGGGGTGGACGTCGACCTCAACCGGCAGGTGGCGATCAAGATCCTGTCCGAGCGGCACCGCGAGAACGACGAGCTCAGGGCTCGGTTCTTGCGCGAGGCGCGGGCGGTCGCCGCCATCTCGCATCCCAACGTGGTGCAGGTCTTCACCACCGGGCAGTTCGACCAGCGCCCCTACCTCGCGATGGAGCTGCTCGACGGGGTGGACCTCGGCACCGTGGTGAAGCAGCACGGCGTGATGAGCTCGGTGCAGGCGGCGCGGACGGCGCTCGATGCGGCGCGCGGGCTGGAGGCGGCGGCCAAGGCGGGCCTCATCCACCGGGACGTCAAGCCCTCGAACCTGGTGCTGCTGTCGTCCGGCGTCGTCAAGGTCACCGACTTCGGGCTGGCCAAGCCGCTCGATCCGGGCGCCGAGCCGGCGCTGACCGCGATGGGCGTGGTGGTCGGGACGCCGGACTACATCGCGCCGGAACAGGCGCGCGGCGAGACGATCGACGAGCGGGTCGATATCTACGCGCTCGGCGGGACGATCTACTTCCTGGTCACCGGCAGCCCGCCGTTCCGCACCGGCAACCCGGTCGAGGACAAGTACCTCAAGGTGGTGGCGCGCCACCTCAAGGAGCCGCCACCCGACCCGCGCGCGGTCAACCCGGCGGTGGATGCCGAGCTGGCGTCGCTCGAGCGGCAGATGATGTCGAAGAAGCCGGGCGACCGGCCGAGGTACGGCGATCTCATCCCGCGGCTTGCCGCCATCGTCGAGCGGCTGCAGGTGAAGGGATCGTCGCCCTTGCCGGCGATCTCGGGCCACGGCCCGACCGTGCCGGATCGGACGCCCTTCGTCGGCGGGCAGCGACCGGGCGCCGCGGGGGCCGCCGCCGAGGCCGGCGAGGACTCGGCCGAGACGATGGTGAAGGGCCGGGGACGGCAGGAGGCGGCCGCGCGCGGCGGCACCTCCACGGTGGCGGCCGACATGGCGGCGGGACCGAAGCTGTCGCGCTGGCTGGTGGCAGTCACCGTGGTGTCGGGCCTCGTCTTCCTGACCGGCCTCGGGCTCCTGCTCTTCGGGCCGCGGCCGGAGCCGGCGGCGGCACCACCGCCCGACGCGGCGCCGCGGAGTGACGCCGCCCCGGTCGTGCGCGAGGATCCGGTGGCGCCTGCCGGTATGCTGCTGGTGCGCAAGCCGGACGGATCTCCCTGGCTCTTGGTCGCCGCCGCGCCGGTCAGCCACGGCGAGTACGCCGAGGCGCGGCCGGACGAGAAACAGCCGCAGAAGCGCAAGAAGCTGAACGCCCAGCCGGTGGTGCAGGTCGCCTACGCGCAGGCCGAGTCGTACGCCCAGTCGAAGGGCGCCCGGCTGCTCACTCCTGACGAGTGGGCGGCGGCGGCCGCGACCGCGGGATTCAAGCCGGCCGGCAAGCTCGGTGAATGGGTGGACGACGGGGCGGTCGGGCAGCAGGCAGCGCGCGCCGTCCGCACCTACCCGGACAGGGCGGACAAGCTGCGTCCGGCCGCGCACGCCAACGTCACGTTCCGCCTCGCCAAAGACCTGTGAAGCGGGTCGAGTTCTGCCGCCGACCTCGAATGCGGTAACCTCGATCGAGTGAAGCGGGGTGGCGGCAACTCGGCCCGCGCCCGGGAGAGCCTCCTGGCAGTGGTGATCGCGCTGTCGGGGACCTTCTCCGGCTGTACCAAGATCGGCGACGGCTCGGGGGATGACGGCGACGGAAGCGACGCGGACGCTGCGCCGGCCGGTCCGGACGCGGCGGATGAGCCCGGCGCGTTCTCCTCGCCGAGACTCATCGGGCCGCTGTCGGCCGCCGGGTTCAACGACGACGATCCGACCGTGACAGGCGATCTGCGCGAGCTCTTCTTCAACTCCAACCGGGAGGGCAACAGCGACCTCTGGTTCTCGGTGCGCGACTCGGTCGACCAGCCGTGGGGCGACCCGCAGAAGGTCCCCGGCACCGGCATCAACACCACGAGCAACGAGACCGCGCCGGAGATCTCGAGCGACGGGCTCACGCTGTATTTCTCGAGCAACCGGTCGGGCGGCAAGGGGTCGCAGGACATCTACATCACCACGCGCACCGACCGCGACGCAGCCTGGGAGATGCCCGAGCTGGTGCCGGAGCTCAACTCCAGCGCGGCCGACTACTCGCCGGTCGAGGACGACTCCGGTCGCGCGATCTACTTCTACTCGGCGCGCGACGGCGGCGACCAGGACCTGTTCGTGGCGACCCGCGCCAGCGTGGACGATGCCTGGCGCGAGCCGATGCCGGTCGCCGAGCTCAACACCGCGGACAACGACGCCGACCCGTTCATCACCGGCGACGGCTTGACGCTCTATTTCGGCTCCGGCCCGTCCGGCGTGCTCGACCTGTACGTCGCCACCCGGCTGGACCGCGATGGCACCTTCGACCCGCCGCAGCCGATCGACGAGGTCAACAGCGACGCGCACGACACCGACCCCTGGGTCTCGCCGGCCGGCAGGTACCTGGTCCTCATCAGCAACCGCTCCGGCGACAACGAGATCTACGAGGCCGAGCGCTAGGGTTCAATCTCTCACGATTCGTCACATCTCGGCGGCTCACTTTGAACCGCCAAGACGCCAAATTTCGCCAAGAACCAGAGCTCGAAGGGAGCTGCCGCTCCCTTCTGGCCACTTGCGACAAGAGAACCGAGACATCGAGTAAGCGGTCGCCCACCCGACGGCGTTCCCCGGCGCAAGGGCGACGGGAAACCGGCAGGTTTCCCGGAGCGCTGTTTCTTGGCGCGCGGCGCAGCCGCCTTGGCGCTTTGGCGGTGACCAGGAGCCGGCTGACCGCCACAGTCTAGGCGAGGGAGGCGGTTGTGGGTACACTGCGCGGTCGTGTCGTCGTCCGACCGAGAGATCGAGCGGCTGGTCGAGCTCATCGCCGACCGGGTCCGCGACCGTCTGGGTCGCGGCGCGCTTCCGGTCGTCGCCGCGCGCGACCGCGGCCCCTGCCACAACGACGACGACGAGGACTGCGAGACCTGCGGCTCGTGCGTGATCCGCCGCCCCTGGTCGGTGCGCGCCGTGGAGGACGCCGGAGCCTGCCGGGTCGGCGCGGCGCCCGGGGTCGGTCCGGTCGAGGCGGATCTCGCCCGCATGATCGACCACACCCTGCTCAAGAACGACGCCACCCGCGACGAGGTGGTGAAGCTGTGCGACGAGGCGCGCAAGCACCACTTCGCCTCGGTCTGCATCAACACCACCTGGGTGCCGCTCTGCCGCACGCTCCTGGCCAACTCGGGCGTCATGGTCTGCACCGTGGTCGGCTTTCCGCTCGGCGCGATGGCGCCGACCGCCAAGGCCTACGAGGCGCGCGAGGCGGTCCGCCAGGGCGCCCAGGAGATCGACATGGTCATCAACCTCGGCGCGCTGAAGTCGCGCGACTACGAGACCGTGTTCGAGGACATCTGCCGGGTGGTCAAGGCCTCGGGCCGCGCTCCGGTCAAGGTCATCCTGGAGACCGGGCAGCTGACCGACGACGAGAAGATCATCGCCAGCACGCTGTCGAAGCTGGCTGGTGCCGCCTTCGTCAAGACCTCGACCGGGTTCGGCAAGGGCGGCGCGACGGTCGAGGACGTCGCGCTCATGCGCCGCGTGGTCGGCAGCGAGATGGGCGTCAAGGCGTCCGGCGGCGTGCGCACCCAGGAGGACGCGCTCCGCATGCGGCAGGCCGGCGCCAACCGGATCGGCGCGTCGGCCTCGGTCGCCATCGTCAGCGGCGGCGGCGAGAAGGCGAAGGACGGGCGCAAGGCGACGCCGGGAGCATACTGACCCGGCGGTTCTGTGAGCCGGCCATTACGTGGTACTACTCGAGAGTCGTGGGGATCGAACGCGTCATCCTCCTGGTCATGGACTCGGTCGGGGCAGGCGCCACGCCCGACGCCGACCGCTACGGAGACGCCGGGGCCAACACGCTCGGCCACGTCGCCGAGGCCGCCGGCGGCGCCGACCTGCCCATGATGGCGGGGCTCGGGCTGGGAAATCTGTTGCCGATGCGCGGGGTTGCCCCGGCACTGCACCCCCGAGGGGCGTTCGGGCGAATGGCCGAGGCGTCGGCCGGCAAGGACACCGCCACCGGGCACTGGGAGCTCGCGGGGCTGCGCATCGACCGTCCCTTCCGCACCTTCCCGGACGGCTTCCCGGAGGAGATCCTGGCGCCCTTCCGCCAGCGGACCGGGCGCGACGTGCTCGGCAACCGGGCCGCGTCGGGCACCGAGATCATCCAGGAGCTCGGCGATCGGCACCGGCAGAGCGGAGACCTCATCGTCTACACCTCGGCCGACTCGGTGTTCCAGATCGCGGCGCACGAGGAGACGGTCCCGCTCGAGGAGCTCGACCGCATCTGCCGCATCGCGCGCGAGATCCTCGATCCGTACGATGTCGGCCGGGTCATCGCGCGGCCGTTCGTCGGCGCGCGCCGGGGCGAGTACCAGCGCACCTACAACCGCAAGGACTACGCGATGCCGCCGCCCGAGCCGACGCTGCTCGACCGGCTCACCGCGGCCGCCATCCCGGTCATCGGGGTCGGCAAGATCCCCGACATCTACTGCCACCGCGGGATCGGCGAGGAGGTCCACACCGAGGGCAACGCCGACGGCATGCGGCGGACGCGCGAGGTGCTCCGCCGGGTCGAGCGCGGGCTGGTGTTCGTCAACCTGGTCGACTTCGACAGCCTGTACGGCCACCGGCGCGACCCGGCCGGCTACTACCGCTGCCTGCGCGAGTTCGACGCCGAGCTGGCGGCCATGGCCAGCGAGATCGATCCGGGGCGCGACCTTGTGATCATCACGGCCGATCACGGCAACGACCCCACCTTTCCCGGCAGCGACCACACCCGCGAGTACGTCCCGCTCATCGCCTTCGGCCCGCCGCACGCCGCCGGAGTCGATCTCGGCGTCCGCTCGACGTTCGCCGACGTGGGCGCCACGGTGGCCGACCTGTTCCAGGTCGCGGCGCCGGCGCACGGCACCAGCTTCCTCCGCGCGATTGCCTGATCTGATGACCGCATTCCTGACGCAAGCCCTCATCAAGAAGAAGCGCGACGGGCAGCGCCTGAGCGACGAGGAGCTGCGCGCCTTCGTCGCCGGCGCGTCCGACGGCACGATTCCCGACTACCAGATCGCCGCCATGCTGATGGCGGTGTACTTCCGCGGCCTCGACGGAGGGGAGCTGGCCACCTGGGCCGACGCCATGCTGAAGTCGGGCGACACCATCGACCTCAGCTCGATCGAGCGGCCGAAGGTGGACAAGCACTCGACCGGCGGGGTCGGCGACAAGATCTCGCTGCCGCTGGCGCCGGCGGTGGCGGCCTGCGGCGCCGCGGTGCCGATGGTGTCGGGGCGCGGGCTCGGCCACACCGGCGGCACCCTCGACAAGCTCGAGTCGATCCCCGGCTTCACGGTCTCTCTTTCGGTCGAGCAGTTCGTGAAGCAGGTCGGCAGCCTCGGCGTCTGCCTGATGGGACAGACCGACCGGGTGGCCCCGGCCGACCGGCGGTTCTACGCCCTGCGCGACGTGACCTCGACGGTGGAGTCGATTCCGCTCATCGCCTCGTCGATCATGTCGAAGAAGCTGGCCGAGGGGATCGATTCGCTGGTGCTCGACGTCAAGGTGGGCGACGGCGCCTTCATGAAGTCGCGGGCCGACGCGGTCCAGCTGGCGCGCGCCATCCAGTCGATCGGCGCCCGCGCCGGGGTCAAGGTCACCGCGGTCTTGACCAACATGGATGCGCCGATCGGCCGCATGGTGGGCAACGCGGTCGAGGTGCACGAGAGCATCGAGGTCCTGCGCGGCGGCGGCCCGCTCGAGACCCGCGAGCTCACGGTGGCGCTCGGCGGCGAGATGCTGGTCCTGGCCGGCATCGCGTCGGATCCCGGCGATGGGCGGGCGCGCATCGCGCGGGTGCTCGACGACGGCACGGCGCTGGAGCTGTTCCGCAAGGTGGTGGAGGCGCAGGGTGGCGACCCGCACGTGGTCGACGCGCCGGAGCAGGTCCTGCCGCGGGCCGAGCGCCGGATCCCGGTCCCCTCCCCCGAGACCGGAACCGTCCGCGCGCTGGCAGCGCGTGAGATCGGGATGGCCGCTCTGATGCTGGGCGCCGGGCGGCGGCGGGTCGAGGACCGGATCGATCCCTCGGCCGGCGTCGCCATCGCCGCCCACGTGGGCGAGCGGATCGATCGCGGGCAGCCGGTGGCGTTCCTGCTCACCTCGAGCGCCGGCGACGATCAGATCGCCGCGGCCCACGACCTGGTGGCCGAAGCCTACCGGTTCGGTGCCGCCACCTCGGCGCCGCGCAGCTCGCTCGTCCTCGAGGTATTGAGATGAGCGGAGACGAGCGGCGGCGCCGCAACCCGTCGAGCGTCCCGTGGAGCACGGTGGTGCCGCGCACGGCGGCCGAGGGGCTGGCTGCCTCCGATCTGAGCGAAGAGCTGGCCGCGGCGCTCGGCGCGATCCGCGGTGCGGCCGGCGAGGTCGCCCCGTCGGTCGGCCTCATCCTGGGCAGCGGTCTGGGCGGGTTCGCCGACCGGCTCGAGGAGAAGGTGGTGGTCCCCTACGGCGACATCCCCGGATTCGCCGCGTCGACCGTGCCGGGGCACGCCGGGCGCCTGGTGCTGGGACGGCGCGGCGAGGTGTCGTGCGCGGTCATGCAGGGGCGCATTCATTTCTACGAGGGGCACAGCGCGCGGCAGGTGGCCTTCCCCGCCCGCACGCTGGTCGCGCTCGGCGCGCGCACCCTGGTCGTCACCAACGCGGCCGGCGGCCTGCGCCACCCGCCCGGCACCCTGATGCTCATCCGTGACCACATCAACCTGTTCCCCGACCACCCGCTGCGCGGCCACAACGACGACCGCATCGGGCTGCGCTTCCCCGACATGACCCGGGCCTACCCGAAGGAGCTGCGCGCGCTCGCCCGCGAGGTCGCGCGGCCGCTCGGCATCGATCTGGCCGAGGGTGTGTACGCCGGATCGAGCGGTCCGTCGTACGAGACGCCGGCCGAGATCAAGATGCTCGAGGTGATCGGCGCCGACGCCACCGGCATGTCGACCGTGCCGGAGGTGATCGCGGCGGTCCACATGGGGGCCCGCGTGCTGGGCATCTCCTGCATCACCAACTGGGCCGCCGGGCTGGGACCGGGCCGGCCGCTGTCGCACGACGAGGTGACCGAGACCGCAGAGCAGGTGCGCGAGAAGTTCGAGGAGCTGCTCGACCAGATCGTCGCGCGGCTGGGCCAGCCGGGGAGGACGCCGTGACGAAGAGCGGCGATCGCAGCGAGGAGCTCATCGCCCTGGCGATGCAGGCGCGCGAGCGGGCCTACGCCCCCTACTCCGGTTACGCGGTCGGCTGCGCGCTCCTGGCCGACGGCGCGATCTACCTGGGCGGCAACGTGGAGAATGCCTCCTACGGGCTGGCGCTGTGCGCAGAGCGGAGCGCGGTGGCTGCCGCCATCGCCGGCGGGGCGCGATCGATCCAGGAGGTCGCGGTCGTCACCTCCAGCTCGCCGCCGGCTGCGCCGTGCGGCATGTGCCTGCAGACGCTGACCGAGTTCGCCGTCGATCCGACCGCCGTGCGAGCCCACCTGGTCAACCCGGACGGCGAGCGCCGCACCGTCACCCTGGCCGAATGCCTGCCGTACGGCTTCCGGCGCGACCAGCTCCGCCGGTAATCGAGCGAGCCATGGGCGAGGTGATCTTCCGCGGCGGAACGATCTTGACGATCGACGGCGAGTCCCAGGTCCTGACCGGGGACGTGGCCTGCCGCGATGGCCTCCTGGTCCAGGTGGGCGGCGATTACCTGCCGCAGGGAGACGACTACGAGATCATCGACGCCAGCAGCTGCGCCGTCATGCCGGGGCTGGTGCAGTCGCACGTCCACATGTGCCAGACGCTGGCGCGCGGGCGGGCCGACGGGCTCGAGCTGCTCGACTGGCTGGGGCGGGTCGTCTGGCCGTACGAGGCCGCGCTGGAGCGGGCCGACGTGGCTGCGTCGGCGCGGCTGGCGTGCCTCGAGCTGTTGACCGGCGGCACCACCGCCGTCCTGGACATGGGCACGGTCAGGCACACCGACGCGATCTTCGAGGCGGCGCGCGACGCCGGCCTGCGCGCCACCATCGGCAAGGCGATGATGGACGCCCCCGGCGTGCCGGCCGGGCTGCGCGAGGGGACGAAGGAGTCGCTGGCCGAATCGGCGCGCCTCTGCCGCGACTGGCACGGACGCGCCGGCGGCCGGCTGCGCTACGCCTACGCCCCGCGCTTCGTCCTGTCCTGCACCGACGAGCTCCTGCGCGAGACCGCGGTGGCCGCGCGCGCCGCCGGGGTCCGCGTCCACACCCACGCCAGCGAGAACCGGCGCGAGATCGAGCGGGTGGTGGCGGAGCGCGGGGCCGACAACGTCGTCCACCTCGAGCGCCTCGGCCTGTCCGGCGATGACGTCTGCCTGGCCCACTGCGTCTGGCTGAGCGACCGCGAGCGCGGCATCCTGCGCGAGACCGGGACCCACCTCCTCCACTGTCCGTCTTCGAACCTCAAGCTCGGCTCCGGGGTTGCCGAGATCCCCGAGCTCATGGCCGAGGGAGTGTCGGTCAGCCTCGGAGCCGACGGCGCTCCGTGCAACAACAACCTCGACGGCTTCCTCGAGATGCGTCTCGCCGCGCTGGTCCACAAGCCGCGCCGCGGCCCGCGGGCGATGCCGGCCTCGGAGACGGTGCGCATGGCGACCATGGGCGGCGCCCGCGCCCTCGGGCTGGCGGCCGAGATCGGATCGCTCGAGGTGGGCAAGCGGGCCGACGTCATCTCGGTCGACCTCGGCGGAGCCCACGTGGTGCCCACCGCCGACCCCTACTCGGCGGTGGTCTACGCCTGCCGGTCGACCGATGTGCGGGATGTGGTGGTCGATGGCAGGATCGTGGTGCGCGATCGCCGCCTCTTGACCCTGGATCGCGGGCAGATCCTGGCAGATGCGCGCGAGCGGGCGGCGCGGGTGTTCGCACGTCTTTGACACCTCCTTGACCGACTCCTGACATCCCTGTCGCGAATCGGACGCGGACTGACGTTTGCCCACTGTGCAAGCGACGGACATCGCAGCGTGACCGACGTGGCACGTGGCCTGCCATGGTGGCGACCATGCGGCACTTCGAGACTGCGCTGGCGGTGACGGTCCTGGCAGCAGCGTGGGGGTCCGACGCGGGCGCCATATGCCGCGAGGTCGAGGAGACCGGCAGCCCGCCGCCGGTCGTCAGTCCCGACCAGGAGATCCTGGTCATCAAGAAGACCGGGGCCGAGGTCGGCTGCGACGAGCCGGCCGACGCCGGACCGACTCCGGGATCGCCGGCCGACGCCGGCGCGCCGCTGCCGGACGCCGCTCCTTGTCACACCACCGACACCATCACCTGGGTGGTGCAGCCGCGCTTCTCGATCGGCGAGGGCGGGGCGCGCTTCGCGCTCCTCATGGTCACGCCGCGCGCGCCGATCATCGAGGCCGCGCCGGCCGGCATCTTCGAGGACCTGGCCCGCGCCACCGCCCCCATCGAGATCGTCGAGGAGACCTACGTCGAAGACCCGTCGCTCGGCTACCAGTGTCAAGACCCGAAGGGCGGCAGCGCCGGGTGCGGGTCGACCACGACTTCGGGCGGCAACGGCGACTGGACCCCGCCCGACTTCGGCGACGGCGAGGCGGCCGACGCCGGCCTGCCGTCCGGCTACGTGCCGGTGCAGGCGATCGGCAACTACCAGATCGTGGTCCTGGCCGCCTCCAGCGGCGCCGAGCTGGCCACCTGGTTCGATCAGACCGGCTTCACCTACGGCCCCGACGACATCGCCGCGATCGATCCCTACCTCCAGCTCGGCTGGGTGGTCACCGCGGTGCGGGTGAAGAGCGAGGGATCGGTCGACGACGGCGGCCTCGAGCCGCTCGCCTTCACCTTCGAGGGAGACGAGCTCCGCCTGCCGCTGGCGATCGGGCGCAGCGAGGGCGGCGGCCGCGCCCTCCTCAGGGTCTACCTCGCCGCCGAGGGGCGCTACGAGCTGCCGGACGCCGGCATCCCCTACGCCGGCTTCACCACCGCGATGACCGGCGAGCCCCAGTTCCTGACCGTCAACATCCTCGACCGCGATCTCTCGCTCGGCATCGACGACGACCCGGTCGCGGTGCGCGCCGAGAGCGACGAGCCCTACCAGGAGTCCTACACCCGGACGATCACGACGCGGGTGCCCAGCTCCGACTGCCCGTCGCGCGGCGGTGGCGACGACGACGACATCGACCTGTGCGGCTGCCGGTTCGGCTCGGGCCCGGGCGGCACCCTGCTGTCGCTGCTGGTCGGGGTCGCCGGCGCAGCCCTCCTGCTGCGCCGCCCGCGCCGCCGCCGGTGACCAGGTTGCGTTGTGCGGATGATTGTGCGACACTTCGCACATGGCGACCAACCTGGCGATCGATCAAGACCTGCTCGAGCGCGCGGTCGCGGTGAGCGGCGCCCGGAGCAAGACGGCCGCGGTCACCGCGGCGCTCCGCGAGTTCATCGCGCGGCGAGAGCAAGCCGGCTTGCTCGAACTGTTCGGCTCGCTCGAGTGGGACGACACGTTCGACTACAAGGCCGAGCGCACGCGCCGGTGAACCTCTTCGTCGATACCAGCGTGTGGTCGCTTGCGCTGCGGCGCGACGGAGACGAGGGCGCGCCGACGGTCGTTCGACTGCGGGAGGCGATCGCCTCGCAAGAGGCGCTGTTCACCACCGGCCTGGTGCTGCAGGAGCTCTTGCAGGGATTCCAGGGGCCGAAGGCGCGCAAGGACATCGTGGCGCGGTTCGCCGCGCTGCCGCTCATCGCCCCCGATCGCGAGGACCACATCGCGGCTGCCTCGCTGCGGAACGGGTGCCGGCGGCGGGGCGTGCAGCTCGGGACCATCGACGCGCTGCTCGCGCAGATCTGCGTGCGTCACCGGTTGGTCATGCTGTCCGCCGACGACGACTTCAAGCACGCAGCCAAGCATGTGGCGCTCAAGGTGTGGAGCGCATGACGGCGCGCGGCCGCCCGCGATGAGGTAGAAACAACGGGTGAGCACGGCGGCCCTCCTCGAGGCGGTGCGCGAGGCGTGTCCGCGCGGCCTCTGGTCGCAGGGGGTCAAGCTCGCGCGCGAGGGAGGCGTGCGGCGCGAGTCGGTCGCCGCCGGCGAGATCGTGCTGCGGGTGGCTGCGCCCGGCACCGCGGTGGCGGCGACCGTGGTGCTCTATCCGGACAACGGCGAGTGGGAGTGCGACTGCGCGAGCCGCTTCGACGCCTGCGCTCACGTGGCGGCGGCGGTCATCGCCCTCGGCCAGCCCGAGGCGGCGCCGATCGAGGCGGCCGCCACCCTCATCTACCACCTCGAGCGCGAGGGCGGGCGTCTGTTCGTCAGGCGCGCCATCGCGCGCCCTGACGGGGCCGAGATCGATCTGCCGGCCTCGCTGTTCTCGATCGCGGCCGGGCGGGTGGCGGCGCACGGCCTAGTGCCGAACCAGGCCGATCTCGAGATCGAGCGGCTCATCGGCAGCGCGCCGCGAGTGGCGATCGACACCGACCGGGTCGCCGGCCTGCTCGCCGCGCTGTCGGGCGCGGGCGGCGCGGTCCGCCTCGACGGCGCGCCGGTCACGACCTCGGGCGAGCCGCTGCAGCCGCG
>Ga0111538_10002130_pt1 | contig 27895 bp, 36 predicted proteins | sample SoiMethybrSBSTD1_FD_79669 | JGI IMG/M metagenome (GOLD analysis project Ga0111538, IMG submission 79669) | Bulk soil microbial communities from a Populus tree surrounding site in Tennessee, USA - Soil MetaG P. TD hybrid SBSTD1 (version 2)... | ecosystem: Environmental > Terrestrial > Soil >...
ATCCGCGAGGACCTCCTGAAGGAGTTCGGACGGAAGAACCCGGAGGAGTACCTGTACTCCGACATGGAAATCCAGATGATGCAGATGGCCGCTGCACAACAGCAAGCGGCTCCTGCCGAGGAGGAAGCACCCGTATGAAGCTAGGTAGGCTGAAGACCTGGGAGGAGCAAACCCAGGAAGCCGACACCGACCGCAAGGACGAGCTGAACAAGCAGATCCTTGACACGTACAACCAGCTCGAGACGTACCAGAGCTGGGAGGGCCTGGAGGCTTACATCCGGGCCGAGCAACAGAAAGCCTTCGTCGACATCATGAATGCCGACGGGGAACACCTAATCCTCGCACGAGAGCGTGCGAAGGTGTACTCCAAGTTCCTGCAACGGAAGACTGATTTGGAGCAGGAGTTGGAGCGGCTACATGCCGAACGGAACGCATTGGAGGACTAATGGCAACCGACGCCTTTGGCCTGTCGGACACCTCCCCTGAGGAAATCCTCTTTGGTAAAGAGGAAGAGCAGGAGAGCCCCGAGGCCCAGGACGAGGCCCTGACGGAACAACCCGCGGAAGCGGCCCCCGAAGAGCCGACGGAACCACAAGCACAGGAACGCCCACGAGACGAGCACGGTCGATTCGTTAAGCTAGAAGAAGGCGAGCAGGCCCCTCCGGGAACCGAAGAGGTTCTCATCGAGGTCCCCGACGAGATTGAGGGGGAAGAAGTTGATATCCCCGCCTCGGAGGAGGAACAGCCGCGTCTCTGGGCAGGCAAGTACACGGCACCCGAAGAACTCGAACGGGGGTACAATGAGTCCCGCGAGCAGTGGCGCAGGGCCGTGGAGGCGCGTAAGGCCGAGCAACAGAGGGCTTACGAGGCTGAGTTACGTGAGGCTGAGCTAGCCCGGGTTATCCAGGAGAGCTTGCCTTACTTGAACCGTGCTGCTGAGCGCGAGAAGCAGTACCACCAATTTGCTGAGCAGTACAAGTCGCAGATGGGCCAGTACCCTGAGGGGTACACGGGACCACCGAAGCCCGAGGAACAAAGGGCTCTCGCCCCCGATCAAGTCACTGCGATTGTGGAACAGCGTCTGCAGCAGGAAAGGCAGCAGATGCAGGCGGAGATGGCCGCCCGCCAGGAGTACGAGGCCACGGCATCGGCGATCATGGGCTTCTATCGAGACCACCCTGAGGTGGAACCCCGTAGTCCGGCTGACAACCAGATTACGGACACACTGCAGGCTCTCAACGAAGCTTGGGCGATGTACGATGAAGAAGTAGATATGACCGATCGCGGAACGATTGAGGTACTGTACGAGGCGTCACAGCGTCCAGCCCTCCAGAGCGTTCTCGCGCTTAAGCCCGCCTACTTCGACTCTGAGGCTGGACTCAAGCTGGCCCGCATGGAGGCCGCCGTTATCGAAGGCGCTCCAGGCCCTACCCAGCAAACCCAGTCTGTGCCTGCCTCCCAGGTCGGAAGATCTTCGGGGCAGAGGAAGCCCTTCCAGGAGTCGGCTGTCACCGGCGCGGAAGTGCTTGAAGACGAGAATGATGAGTGGTCCCAGATCAAGCGGGCGTACCGCAAGGGTCAGGATACCCAGTCGATCTTCTCCTTTGAGTAATCAGGCTCCCTACTAAAAGGATAAAGGTAATCTAAATGGCTATTGTTAGGGGTTATACTGCTCCTACGCGTGGCCCGGTTACCGCTGATGCACTAGGGTTCAACACCACGACGTCGATTCTGCCCCGCGAAGTTGGGTCAGATATCTTCTACTTGGACCCGTCGTCTAACCCGTTCACCTTGCTGACGGACAAGGCCGGAAACATGACCACCGACAACCCTAAGTTCGAGTGGTATGAGAAGGCCCTTCGCCCCAAGCAGGTGAACTGGAACGCCGCCAGCACTGGTCTTGACGCTTCGACGACTGAGGCAACTCTTGTCGTTGACGAGTCGAACTACATCCAGGTTGGCGACGTTATTCTCCATCCGACCTCCGGTGAAATCACGATTGCCATTTCGCAGGTCGACGCTACAACCTACGAGGTTGTGCGTGCTGCGGCTGGTACTACGGCTTCCACTGGTTACACGGCTGGTGACGACATGTTCATCATCGGTTCCGCCTACGCTGAAGGCGTGGACGTCCCCGCTCCCGACGAGTGGCAGGAAGTTCACAAGTTCAACTACACGCAAATCTTCCGCCGGAGCTTCGGTGCCTCTGCTACCCGCGAGGCTACGAAGTCCTACTTCGGGGCTAACCGTCCCAAGATCTCTGGTGAGAAGGCGATTGAGCACGCTATGGACATTGAGCGTGCGTTCCTGTTCGGTGGGCGTTCGGAGAATGCCGTCGACGCTGACGGTGGTACTCCGACGACTCCCTCGGCCGGATCTGGTGTCTACCGCACTACGGGTGGATTCACCTTCTGGGCGACTGAGAACGTCCTCGACCTGAACGGCGCTTCCCTGTCCGAGCCGGACCTCGAGAAGTGGCTGGAGAACGTGTTCGCCCACACCACGTCGGGCGACTCGCGCCTCCTGCTGGCTGCGGCTCCGGTTATCACCGTCCTCGACATGCTGGCGGTTGACAAGATCAGGACCGTGAACGACAGCAACATGACCTACGGCATCGCCGTTCGTCAATGGCTGACGTCCCACGGCAATCTGAACATTGTCAAGCACCGTCTGCTTGGCGATGGCGGGCCGGACTACGCCTCTGGCGCTCTGGCGATTGACCTGAAGAAGGTCAAGATGCAGACGCTGGCTGGTAGGTCCACCTCGCTCAAGAAGAACCGCCAAAGCCCTGGCGTTGACGGTTGGATTGACGAGTACCTCACCGAGTGCGGCCTGCAGTTCGCAAACGCTGAGGTTCACGGTAAGCTGCTCGCTGTTGGTGCGGCTGCCTAGTAGTGCAATGGGTGGGGGTCCTTCGGGGCCCCCTCCCGACCAAGGGGATCACCGGGCCTGCCTATGTTGGTAGATGTATCCGCCCCCCAAGAGTAAAGGTTAATAAACTTATGCGCTTTCAGTGCAAGTATAGGAATTACAGTTTGATGTTCCGTCCCTCTCGTTGGGGTTACAACCCTGACCAGACCCGGAACCTGATCCAAGGAATCACCATCCACTTTGAGGGCCCTCAGCGTATCTACGACACTGAGAAGGCTGAGAGGCTCCACAACTGGGAGCCCGGAACACGGGAAGAGGTTGAGAACTTCATCCTCCGCAGCCCTAAGTACGGTCTCTCGATTTACCTCGCAGCGGGCCAGGAGCTTACCCAGGAGCAGCAGGACATTGCCAGGGTTAAGCCCAAGGAGGTCCGTCGCTTCTGCAAGGAGATTGGCTTCAACGCCGATGGCGAAATCTCCCAGTGCAGCAAGCAGCCTGCCGTTGGCAAGGACTACTGCGATGAACACGACCCCGAGCGTGTGAAGATCCGGAAGGGTCTGACCACGACGAAAGATGCCACCGCCTAAACTAGGAGATTAGATGGCCGCTCGACGACACTGGCGATTCACGGTCAGAGACCAATTCGGCTTCGTTATCCAGAACGCCAAGGTCTTTGTCTACCAGCCAGGTACAACTACAGACTTTACGGGTACCTGTCACAATGCCGCATCGGGCGGCTCTGTCATCACAAACCCCTTCATATCCAACAGCCAGGGCGAGGTCGAAGGCTGGTTCGCCAACGCCCAGGTTGTGGATGTGTTCGTTACCGATAACTCTGGCACGGCCGTAAGGGCCGCATTCCCCACTGTACTCGCTCCCTTTACCTCCTTCACCGAGAAGGACGATATTTACGCGAGCGCTTCCGATACGCCCCTGGAGAAGGGCACTACAGCCGACCTAGCGGATATCACCGCTGCGGCGCAGTCGGAAGTCCTGGGAGCCTCTAACCGCTGGGCAGACGGCGCGCACGTCCACGGGCACACGGCCCTAGCGGCTGACCCTCATGGCTCTGCCGCTCACTCCCAGACCCTCTCCGTCAACCCCCACGGAATCGCTGACCACACGGACGTCACCCGGTTCCTCTGGCTGCCCGTTCACGACGGTGTCGTCCTTGACGGTGGCACGCTTGCCTCGAGGGGCACTGCGCCAGATATCATCCGGGTCATTACCCTGGCCGACGCCGCAACGGCGGGCGCGTCCTGGGCTTTCCTCTTGCCGGACGACTACGTTACGAACAGCTCGTTGTCGTTCGAGATCTATCACGCGGGCCAGACTACTACGTCTGGCTCTGTCCGGTGGTCGACCAACATGCACGTCATCGCCGAGGGCGTCAGCATCGTGACCGCCCAGGGCTCCGCGGCCTTCACCGGCCAGGCCCCCACTACGGCCGATCTGCTCGTGATCGAGGCCACGCAGGCGCTCGGTGTCACGGGCGTCGCGGGCGACCTCGTGCGCGTGAACGTCCGACGCCTTGGTGGTGACGGTGCTGACAACTACGCGGCCTCCACGTCCCTCATCGGGCTGAAGGTCTCTTACACGGGGAGTCAGTAATGCCTGAAGGCACACCCACAACCTCAAACCCCTCAGTCCCGGTCGCAGGCCTCTGTACGCTGTATGAGCTACAGGAGAGCGTCTTCGACTTCCTCCGGGACACGGAGCGAGTCTTCATCACAGAGGAGGCTGTCAAGCGTTGGCTGAACGAGGCCTATCTGGACCTCAATGCCAGGCTGCGTCTTAACCAGGAAACCGCAATCGGGAACACAGACGCCGAAGGAGTTATTACGCCCCCGGCCGGGTTCCTCGAGATGGTCTCCTTGTGGATTGGGTCCACGCCCGTTAGCATCGTAGACGATTCCGTCTTCGAGTCCTATTTCGAACCCTCGCTCACATCCCTGGACTTCGATATCATCATCGCGCGGTTCTACGACGGCATCTTCCAGACGTACCCCGTCCAGGATACCGTGGAGTACAAGCTCCGTTACATCAAGACGATTACGCCCATGGTGGACCTCGACGACCAGCCCACAGCGCTGACGCCTGAGATGTGCGTCCGCCTCCGCAAGTACGCGCTGGCCGAGGCCTGGACCAAGGAGGGCGAGACGGAGCGTGCCGCGCAGGCGATGCAGGAGTACCTCGAGGGCTTGCCCTCGCGCCCGCGGCTCATGCACCGTATGCGTCCTGCACCTGTAACTCTAATCCCTGCACCTGGACCCTTCGGATAATATGGCTAGTTCCTACAAAGAGATCCCGCTCACGTTCGAGAAGGGTCTGGTCACAGAGATCGAGGAGAGCATCCTCGATGCGGGCCAGGCTTCTGAACTCACGAACTGGGAGGCTACCCCGCAGGGCGGTCTCCGGGCGCGCAATGCCTGGGAGAGCATCTCTAAGCTTGGGCTCCCCAGCACGTACAACGTCCGGGGCTTCGGATCGGTTGCGGTAGGGGGCGCGGCGACAACGACCAGCGGCCCTCAGATTGTGCAGACCCAGGTTTGGCCGAACGGGAACCAGGACCCGCTGACTACAAAAACCCTTACGCTCACGGGCTGTACTATCGGACACGTCCTCGTCGCAGTTGCAACGGACAACAGCGGTGAGACGCCTACGGTTACCGGTGGCTGGACCGAGAGGGCTGTAAGCACAGCCGAGCGCCAGTACGTCAAGTTTTACACGAAGGTGGCTGCGTCTTCTACCGAAGCGTTCACGTATACGATTACCACTAGCCGTTTGCGTTCCCTGACTCTCTACGAAATCTCCGACCTAGACTCCGCGGATCCTGGAACTAAGTGGGCAGCCGCGACGGTGCTTAGTGGAAGTGGTGGGACTGATACGATTTCCGCTACGGCTACCGATACTGACGGCGGTCTGGCCATCATCGGAACCCTGTACGATGGTGGTACGCCAAACTCCACGATTGGCGGCACCGCGGGGATGACTGCAGTTACACAGGATAACGCGAATACACGCACAGGCATCACGTTCGACGATCTTGACCAATTAGACGGGACCTCCGAGACCGCTAACTATGTTAGCCCGTCCTGGACGCCTCCCGATAGTGGTGCGTTACTTTGTATCGTTACATGTTACGAGACCGCGACATCGGGGACTTTTAGTATTGCAGGCAATAACTTGACCTGGACGACTCAGGCGAGCTTTTCTGATCAGATTACCGGTGAGTATATCGTCTATGTGTTCTCAGCGGATTTGACTCAGGCTGGTAAGACAACGGGTTCTATTACGGTTACTTCCGATTCCGGCGACATGTCCAGTTCGAACGAAGGATTCGCATGCAATTTCGTCAGGGTTATCGGGGCGGCAGCAGACCCTATTATTCAGGCAGATGCGGGAACTGCTGCTAGCGGTGACCAGACTAACTACAAGACTGGGGTCAATCTAACTAACCCCCTAGCATCTGGTAGCGGAACGATTGGTATTTGGACAAACGGAAACTCTACCTCTAATACCGATGTACTAAGCCTGGGCACTGGTTGGACTGGCCAACTCGACGCTCAACAGATTAACAATCACAAATCAATCATCGCCTATCAGTCTCCTACGGATGCAACCCAGACCGGTGGAGGATGGAACGTCGACAACTCGGCTGGATCGAACATTTCGACTCCATTCTTGCTTGAGGTTGCTGGGACAGGTAACCCTTCTCGAGACGTCCATGGTACGTTCCTCACCAACGGCACGGTCACGGACGAAGTGACTTACGTTGCTAACAAACGCGTTACACACAAATTGGTTGTGTGGGGATTCATTCCTCAAGTAACAGACCCTACCCCTGATCAAATCGACTTCAACATCGTCTTGGCTTTAGCCGATGGAGCAACGACGTACAAGATTTATCAGATTCCTAGGGAAGAGATTACTACAGGCACCTGGGAACAGATTGACGCGATTACTGATGCCCAGAGTTCCTCTGCTTGGGTGTCGTTCGCACAGGGCGCGGGGCGCTTGGCCTGGACTTCTTCCACGATGCTCGCCCCTCGGTCTATCCAATTGAACCCCGTTGTTCCGTCGAACATCGCGGACATGGAAGACCTTGCGGGTCGTGCGACCGTGTATCATAAAGACCGTCTGTTCATCGGTGGAAGTAACCAGAACCCCGCTCGTTTGTATTTCTCTGACATTGGAGACCCGGTCAACTTTGTTACCACAACAGACTTCATGGATATCGGGGGCGACGATGGAGAAGCTATCCAGGACCTGCTATCCGTGGAGGGGCTCCTTCTTGTCGCAAAGACGAATAGGGCGTATCTTGTCTCTGGCTCCGGCGTGGAATCGTTCTTCGTCAATGAACTCCCGGGTGGAACAGCAGCTTCAGGACGGCCTGCAGTCCGGACGCCTTTTGGGACGATCTTGGCCGGGACTGACGACATCTGGGTCGTCCAGGGCGGAGGCGTGGACCCCATGTCCCGACCCCTCGGTGACGGGTATCGTATCACCGGCAACGTCTCTACGGCGTACGGCCAGGACACTGCTCTCGTCTGCGACTCAGGAACGAACACCGTCTGGCGGGTCAACCTCGTAACGGGCGCGTGGGGTTTCGAGAGTGTTACGGGAGACGACGCAGCGAACTACTTCGTATGGTCTCTGAACGGGAGACTGTACTACGGAGTGGATGACTCGACTACACAGGTCGGTGGAACCCGGCAGCTCCTCTCCCCGAGGAACGTAGATGAGACTACGGGCGATACGCATTTCTCCGCCGCTACGGGGCGTCTGGCTCTTGACGGCCCTGCTTTCCATTACACTCCCCGCTATCTGTACCTTCAGACTCGAGCGCAGGACACCAGCCTTCTCAATGAGCTGAAGGTTACGCTCACAACCAATTTTAATGAGGATGATCCCTACGAGACCTTTATTCCTGTTACTGAAAAGACCCAGAGAGACCGCATCACAATGGCCTGGGCCAAGGGCGCGGAGTGGCTCAAGGTCGGCTTCGAAGCGAATTCCTCGGATACCGCTTCGGCTATCGACGTGGAGAAAATCGTCCTAGGAGTGGACGTGGAGGCCCCGCGCTAATGCCTACGTCCGACTCTCCCCTCCAGATGCCCGCTCGGCGGTTTCAGCAAGATCAGAAGGAGCACCGGGCAAACAACCAGGCTCTCGAGACATTCGGTAACATCGCATTCTACGGCTTCGTGCCACTGGGCGGGATTGTCGCATACGCGGGCTCGACTCCTCCTGCGGGGTATCTCTCCTGCAACGGCGCTGCGATTAACCGTCACGCCTATGCCGCTCTGTTCGCCCTCTGCGGTACGACCTACGGCTCGGGCGATGGAAGTACGACGTTTAACATCCCAACAAGACTTCAGGCTTCACAGATATTTGATGGCTCTGCGACGGCAGGCTCGACTGGTCTGCTGCTAATCAGAACAGGAGTGTACTAATGGAGGATCCACGTAGAAGGCCCGATGAATATGATCGGCAAGGAATCGGAGGTAGTGTTCTTGGGCCGAACATCACACCTGGCATGATGATGCCGTTCTTCCAGGGCTCTCCGAACTATGACTTCTCGGGGATCCAGGGACAGGGCGGTCTTCAAGCCTTCCTACAAAGTCTTGCACAGGGCCCGGGCAGGGGCTTCGGCCCTGCAGGCCGACACCTTCGTAATGTGGGGCAAGCAGTAGAGTTTCCCGGTATGGATACGCAGATGGACATTGCTGCCCCCGGTGGCCCTATCGGTGGTCCGAACGTTGCACCGGGTAACCCCAATGGACTTGCAATCGGTCAAACGGGTGCCCTTCCTCCGGGCATTGCACAGCAGCAGACACAACTCCAGAATACACAGGGATGGCGTAACCTTCACCCTGGGTACGCTATCGCGGCTGGTGCCGGGTTCGGATCCGAGCAAGGTATGTTCGGTAACCCCAACTTCGGCGGCCGCAACGCCCCTGGCGCTACGGCAGATGCGCCCGGCCCTAGTGGCGGCAATCGGCAGAATCCCCCGGACCTTCGCCAAGGTGCGGGTAGCGGCGGCCAGCGCCAAGTCCCCGCGTTCGGTGGCCCCGCACAAGGCACAGGCGGCCCTCCGGCTGCTGGCACAGGTGGCGCTCCTGGTGGAGGCGGAACCAAGCCGAAGCCTGGTGGAGTGACCCCAAAGGTTGAGCAACAGTCAGCCCAGCAGTCTACTGCTCGGGGTGGATCTTCCGGGGGAGTCCAGACTTCTGCGGGTGTCGACAGAGGCCCGAACGGCAAGCCTAAGGTAGACCCCAAGACGGGTGGCGTTACTTCACAGGGTCAGGGCATTCTCCAGGGGCCTACGGCTAACGGGCCTTCGACCCAGGTCTCCGTCCCGAACAACGGGAACAACAACACACCCAGCGAGACAGGCCCTAAGCCTAATACTCCTGGGAAGCCGAAGCCGAAGCCTGGGGGTAACAACAATACGCCCTCGGAGGCCAACTACGACCTCAGCATCCCTACGAGTACATCTGCAGGGAAGAGGAAGAGCACTGCTAAGGCTGGCGGCGGCAGGCCCACGCGCGGCGGACTGGCGGCTAGGCGGGCATAATGGCAGGAGCAAGGCGACCTAATCATCAGCGACCTCCTCAGCCGCGTAACCAGGCGGCTGTTCAAGGCGGCCAGGATTGGCGAGATCGCGGGTTCGAGAGCAAAGCTGCTCAGCAATCCGTGTCACGCCAGTATGGCCTAGTTAAGCAGCCCGATGGTAGCTGGGGCAAGCCAGACATGGGCTTCTTTACGCGCCAGATGGAGGCTAACGGCTGGGGTCCCCAGGCTCAGGCTCATTCTCTTAACGAGACGGGTACTCCTGTCGCTATCGGGGGTGCTCGCTGGAACGTTGGCAAAAACGGCCTAGACTTCACGGGCCAGGCGTCCGACGTCCCCTTTGGCAATCGGCCTGTGGGTAATGCCTATGACGCTGGTAAGCAAGTGCCATATGGCGGTGGCCCCGTCGGTACCGGTGGGCACATGGAGATAGGCCAGAAGGGACAAGATACAGGCCATGGGAATAGACGCCCAAGGCCACAAGGCCAGAATGCCCCAGGCGGTATGCCTGGTGCAGGCGTCGGTGGAGGTGCAGGTGCAGGCCAAGGAGGCGGCAACCGTAGGCCAAGGCCCGGTGGCAACAGGCCTCAGCCCGGTGGCCTCCCGAATATGCCTCCTCCCCAGGCGGGCGGCGGCCTTCCTGGCGGCGTGGGCCAATTCCCCAAGGACCCCACTCCCCCGGCTAACTTCCTTCCGATGACACCCGGCTATGAGCAAGACTGGCGCGGGCTCAACGATCAGTTGGGCCAAGCAGAAGGGCAATTCGCCCAAGGCCAAGCAATGCTCCCAGCCGCTTACAATCTGCAAAATACGAGGTTACAGAATGACCAGGCAGTCGCAACCGATAGGCTCAAAGAGGACCTCGCCAACCGCGGGGTCTATACGGCTAAGAACGCCGCTGGGACCTACGGAGGTACATCTCCCGCTGGTGGAGGCGTTGGCGAGTCCCTGTACGGCCGCAACGTCGCGACCCCGTTTGGGCGACAGTTCCAGGATCTCGCGGCCGATCAGGCTGGAAGGTACAACTCTCTCTACGGAGACTACGCTGGAGCCAACATGGGTTACGCGCAGGGCATCAACGAAGCGCTCCTTAATCGTGCCAACGAGGCGTACCAACTAGACCCCATGGGCCTGGCGAATAGCGGATACGAGACTCCTGATATTGCGGCTCCCTACTTCCCCTTCGCTCCGACGGGGAGGCCCACCACAGGACAACGCAGGCCTCGTAAGAATCAAGATAGGAAGAGTAATAACAAAAAGGGCGGAGGTAAGAAGTAATGGCTAAAGGCGGCGGCAAGAAGGGCGGCGCCCGGCGCAGAACTCAGCGCTCGCAACAGTACAACAGGATGGCCGCCAACAACATCGCCCTGCAGGATCAGTCCCAGGCGGATATGCTGGGGACGCTAAACCAGCAGACACAGCAGGATTTGCAGCGGCGTAGCAACTCCGCCGAGAGCATCTACGGCGGGGGTCTTAAGGCGCTGCGGAACACGACGCCCACTGACTACTCGGGTATCGCGGGGCAGATGAATAACGCGTTGACTACGCTCGCTCCGAACTTCGGAGGCCAAGCGTATCAGGCCCCTGGCGAAGGCGCTGCGGGCAACGCCCTTGGCTTGGCCTACGGCGAAGCGGGCAACACGATGCTCGCCAACATGGCCGCACGCGAGGGCCAGCACCAAGGCTCGAGCGAACGGCAGATGGGTCTCATGGGCACGTACGCCCAGGATCGTGTGCATCAGGACATAGAGGATAGCCTACAGCAATACCGGAACCAGCTCCAGAACCTCCGGGCCAACGATCCCTACCAAATCCAACAGGAGGCTACGCGCCTAGAAGACCAGGCCGTCTCCAATAGACTCGGCATGAGCCAGATTAAGTCAGACGCAGCTTTCTCCAAGTATCTCCAAGACATGCTGGGTAACTCTCTATCTAGTAGCGGACGCCCCGGCGGTCGCCCTGGGGGCGGTGGACCCGGCGGTGGAGGCAACCCCACAGGCCCGGGTGGCCAGACCGGAGGCCACGGCCTTGGGGACACGGCCGCTGGCGGGAACGCTGGCAACGGGCAGGTTCCTCCCAATCAGGGCGGGTACACGAACGGCATGGGCACAGAGACCTCAGCGGGGGGCAACTCCTTCGCGGGTATCCCGAACGCATGGACAGGCGCACAGTCCTACGGCCAATTGCCGGGGCTTGTGCAGAACACCTACGAGCGCGATCCCGGGGTCTCCTTGCGGGAGTCGTTCAACCTTAACGCTCACCCCTCCTTCAATAACTTCACTGACTTCAGGAGTGCGTACCAACGCTTCCTGGATGAGATTAACAAACTCTACAGTAGCAGCCACGGTCAAATGACCGGGGCGCTGGGAGGTTAGGATGAACTATAGTCCGCAGAATGAACAAAGCCTCCTGGACCTAATCGGAGCCCTTAAGGGCGGCATGGACCCAACCACGGCCTATGGCCTGTATCAGGACGTCCAAGGCGATCAAGCTCAGCGCATTGCGAATAGGCAAGAGCGTCTGGGCGGCCTCGCGGAACTCCTTACGGGCGCGGCTACTTCTGGGATGCCCTTCGCGGGCGCACAGGCGATGGCAGAGGCACAGCCCGGGCCCGCTGGTCCCGCCGTCCAGAGTATGCTCCAATCCCTGTACCCGACAGAGAGTTACCAAGCTCCTACGGGAATGGGTGGGGCTACGTTGGACTTCCCAACTGGTAGCACTCAGCAGTACACCCCGGGTCCGGGATCACAAGCAACCGGAGGGGGTGGGACATACTCGCCCCTGCCGGGGACGCCTCAGGCCCAAGGCACCGGTGCCGGGGCAATCAGCCCTGCGTTCCAGCCCCAGCCGCCCAGCCCGACAGAGGCGCTGGCGATGGGCGAGATGCAGCAACAGCAGGAGATGGCTCCGTTGTGGCAGGAGTTTGTCGCTAACGCTCAGAGCTATGCAGAGGAAGGCAAGCCTAAGGAGCAATTCCTCGTTGACGCCGCAAAAGCGTACCCAGAATTGTTCGCTGGCGACATCCAACAGGTTCAGCAAATCGTCCTTACCATCTTCGCACAGCCCACAGCTCCAGTAGGATAGGAAGAAACTATTGGCAATCGGTAGAATGGCCCCGGGCCAGGATGTGGCGACCACTGCTCCCGTCAGATCCGTGGCCCAGGCGGCCACAGGCGGCATCGGACGCATGAGCGGGACTAGCGTCACCACGCCCGGTGTCGGCCGTATGGCCGAGGCTCCTGAGCCTGCCCTGAACCCCTCGGTCGGTGGCTTCTTCAAGAACCTCGTTGGGGGCTTCGGGGACCTCGTAAAGGGCCTAGGCACCCTGTTGGTCAAAGCGCCCATCCACGACGTCGCACAGCTCGGCGCGGCGTATTTGGTACCCGGGACCCAGGCAATCGAAGAAGAGCCGTCTATGCTCGCTACAGTGGCTAGAACCGCTCTGCCTGGCCAATTGTTTCCGGGAGCGGACCTAGGAGGTAAGTATGGGGCAATCGCGTCAGACTACGCCCACAGATATGGAGGAGCCTCTAACATCGTTCGTGGTCTCTACGAAGACCCCATGTCCTTCATCCTGGACGCGCTCATGTTCGCGGATGGGATTGGGATGGTCGGTAAGGCTGGACGTGTTGGGGCTATCGCCAAATATGCGCCGCGCCTGGTATCGGATGCTGCTGCGAAAAGGATCCTCGGGCCTGCGCTAATCGAGACTTCGGAGGCTGGGGCCGCCCTCTCCACATTCGCCATGCCCTCGCGCTATGGCGCAGAGGCATTCGGCTCCTTCACTCGGGCCGGAGGCGCATACGAAGACGTCCTTAAGCTTAGCAAGAACCCCCTTGTGCGTCCCGTCCAGCGCCAGATCTACAAAGGCTTGTCCTTGGCTCCTGACGAGGCTAAGCTCATCGCGTCCGAGACGCCCCGGGCCGCAGAGGTCCTCGAGGCCGCGACCCGGTTCCCTGAGGGTACGCGTATCGTTACCCCGGGAGGCGTTGGCGCTGAGGTCTCACAGCGTATCCTTAAGCCTAAGGTCGGGGAGTTCCTGGCGAAGCACGAGCAGAGCAAGATCCTCTCGGCCCTGCGCGTCCGTACCCAGGATAAGGGCGCTGCCGCAATCAACGAGCTAAACCGTACCGTGGAGAACATCGAGGAGGGTGCTCCCATGGAGGCCCGGGCGACCCTTCGGAACGAGGCCACGGAGATTGACACGGGCATCCGGCAGCCGAAGGTCCTCCCGCGCACGGATGCCATCGACATTCCGGAGACAGAGGCTATCGTTACTGCGCTCCAGGATATGCCCCAAATCGGTAAGGCTACGGACGACGTGGCTGCTGCCGCCACATTCGCGGAAAAGTACGCCACCAAGCCTGGCGGCCGTGCCGCTAAGAAACTGGGCGCAGGCGGTCAGCGCGACGAGGGTATCGCCGCAGGCCTTTCGCCTATCGCCGAACCGGGCGGTGGCGAGGCAGGCTCCTTGTCCTTCAAGCTTCAGGTCGAGGCCATGGAGGATTCCCCTCGCATCGGCCCCCAGGCCCTTCGGGACATGGGGTACACGGACGACATGCGGGTCCTGGATACGATTTCGGACGCAGGGCACCCGTGGGAGGGTAAGCACTATGTTGCCAAGAACCCAAAAACAGGAGTCTATGCTCATGTCTCTGTTGGTACAAAAGAACTCCTCGATGCCCAGGACGCTGGCGCCGTGTTCTTGGAGGACATCCTTAACACAGAGCGCAAGATACAGAAGGTCGCAGACGACGCAAAGCGGCTCCCAGAAGGCGATCCCCGCGCGATCAATGCTGCGGCTGAAATCCTCCAACTGAAGCGAAGGGCCCGTGCGGCCCGTGAGGCGCTACAGGACGACGTGTTCAAGGACTTCCGGGCTAGCCACTGGGAGCGCCAGGGCCATGTGTACGATGACGCTACCAAGATGAGTCTTAGGACCCGTCCCCTCCGCATTCGTGAGCTTGTGAAGCGCTGGATGAAGGAGCAGGACGGCGACCCCGAGAAGTACATGGAGCGCAAGTTCGCAATCGTCCGCCAGTCCCGGCTGATGCGCTTCCTCTCTGACACCCGCCCCGCTATCGCCCGTGCCCTGGACAACTACAAAAAGGCTCCGACAGCCCTGATTAAGAAGGGCCTTGAGGGCAAGACCTATCTAGACATGTACAACGCCCTGAAGATGAAGGGCGTTCCGGACAACCTTATCGAGAGCATCCTCGGCAAGGAGCCCTGGACCAAGAGCGCAGACCAAATCATCTCCAAGATGGAGAGCGTCCTCTGGGACTACACCATCAAGGAGGGGTCTGGGGGTATGATGTTCGATGCCGCGCCGTTCGACTGGATCACGATGTCGGACGAGTTCCGCGCCAATAACCTCGTCACTCCTGGGTACACTCCATACCTTCCTAGCAAGACCCCCTCTCAGATGGCCCGGAAATACGTCCCGGATCCCGTTGAGGGCGCGACCAAGCACTTGTTCGCCAAGGACCTCAACGCTCTGCTCTTCCGCGAGGGCAAGATCGAGTGGGACCTGCCAGGCGCTATCGCTCGGGCAAACCGCACCGTGATTACCCACGATGAGGTCAAGGGCGTATTCGCCACGGCAGACAAGCAGTTCGGCCGGAACGCCACTTTGAAGGAGATGGAAGCGGCAAACGCGGGAGACTCTAGGTTTACCGGAGAGGTGTATTACAACCCGCGAGAGGTAGCAAGCAAGCTCGATCTCCGGGGCGAGCTGCTGAGCCGGACGGTCCTCGGTATCCCTGAGGCCCAGGACGTGGGCGAGGCCATCATCCGGGCGTACCAGGACTGGGCCGCCAAGGCCTTCACGGAGTCCATCAACAACATCAACGGTCCCCTGCGCTCCATGCCTCGGCACGTCGCGGAACAGCTCGGCAAGGAGATTCGGAACACTCTGGGGTCGGAGATGAAGCTCTGGTGGGACACTCCCGCTAAGGTGTGGAAGGCTTCTGTCTTGTCCCTTAGCCCGCGGTGGGTCCTCAACAACCTCTTCGGTAACGCCATCTTCGTGGGCATCGAGAACCCTGCGGCCTTCAAGAGCGTTATCAACCAGTTCGACCGGAAGCAAAGGGCCCTTGCCCGTTATATGCTGGGCGACGACCCCATCCGTGAGGTGGAGTCCGGGTTCTTCCACGCTACGGCCGATGACGTCCGGGCCGCCTCCCTGCGTAACGACTTTACACAGGGCCAGGCGTACGGGCCTGTGACAGAGGCTGCGCGCGAGATCATCATGGGCGAGAAGGAGTCGTCTATCATGGCCGCTAGGATGAACGCCCCTAGCCGTATGATTCAGAACTGGTCCAAGGGAGTACGAGACTTTAACTCCTATGTTGAGGAGGCCTTCCGACGGGGCATTTTGCTAGATGAACTTAAGCGCGGAAGCCTGAAGAACTTCGGTAAGGATCTGGAATCTACTACCAAGATGTTCCAGCGCTTCGCTGACGAGGGCTTCCCCACGGACGCGGAGATGGGCCAAGCCCTTGCCCGCGTGGACAGGGTTATCGGTAACTTCACTAGGTACGGGCCCGTCGAGCAGGGGATCATCCGCCGGTTCTTCATGCCGTTCTACGGCTTCTACCGGCACATGACCAACGTGCTCCTGAAGATGCCGTTCGAGCACCCCCTGAAAGCAAGCCTCTTCTCTCAGGTCGCGGACATGGATGAGATTATGGAGGCCGGGACGCCTTCGTACCTCAAGGGCCAGGACGCCATCCACATCGGCCTGTTCGGCGGGGACGCCTGGACCCGGCTCAAGGGCATGAACCCTCTGGCCCCCTTCAACGAAGAGTACGGCGCGATTGGGCTCCTCGACCCGCGGATTAAGCTGTTCGTGGAGCGTTCCCTCGGCATCTCTACCTTTACGGGCGAGCCGTGGGACCTCGAGGACCTCGGCATGGAAGACGAAATGGTACAGAGTCAGAACGGAGAATACTGGAAGGTAGTGAGAGATGGAGAGGGGAACGTGCTTGATGTCATTCCCTCTGGGCGGCCGAACCCCGATCTCCTTAAGCACGTCATCTCGCAGTTCGGTATGACCTCACTCATTCCCCAATTCCAGATGTACCCCCGTTCGTTCGAGCAAAACCTGGCCTCCTGGGTGGGTACTCCTGTGACTAGGCCTGTTCGGGGCACAGCAGATGCCTTGCAGTATGACGCCGAGATGAAGGCCGAGGCCCTGGCCAGGGCAAGCGGCGGAGCTGCGGCGGAGGGCTTCGGCTCCTTCGGCTCCTTCGGCGAAGGGTTTGGGAGCTTCTAATGAGTCTCGTCGACATGCTCCTCGAGAATGGCTCTTCCCCTCAAGCTCGTATGGCTATGATAGAACAGCTAAGCGGTATGGGTGGCGGAATTCAGGGGCCTTTAAATGCCTCCGTGCGCCCATCAGGGGGCTCTTCCAACTGGGAGAATGTAGCTAAGCGCATAGCAACTAATCAATACGGTTACAGCAACCAGGACTTCAACGCCCTAGACTCTATCATCGAAAGGGAGTCCTCTTGGAACCCCGCCGCCGTGAACGACTCGTCGGGAGCTGCCGGTATCGCGCAACGTATCTCCGGATATGGCAAGGGGTACGAGGCCGACCGCCCCAAGCAGCAGATTCGTTGGCTCCTCAACTATATCCAGGACCGCTATGGGACCCCGCAAGACGCCCTGGCGTTCAAAAATGAACAAGGATGGTATTAGTGTACGGTATAGGCTTGTGTGGCGCTATCATCGTCGGCCTATGGATCTGGGTCCTAGTGGACCTGCGGAGGCAACGTGTCTCTCGTTAACGAATTGCTCTCCACGGGCGGTCCAGAGGAGAAGCTCTCTATGCTCGCTGCGCTCGCCCCTCCGGGCCAGCGGCCCCAGCCTACGTCCCTCGGCGACTTCGCCCCGGGCGCGGGTGCAGGCGCGGCTGAGGCCCAGCGCATCGCGCGGTGGATTGAGTCGCGGCCGGGAACCAACTTCCAGGTCTCGGGGCTCGAGGGCTTCCAGGGTACGGGGCAGATTACGTCGGGCCACGTCGAGAACAGCCAGCACTACACGGGCCAGGCGGGGGACGTAAGTTACTTAGGCGGCAGGCGGTTCAACGGCGAGCCAGCAGCACTAGACTGGTTGTATAACAGACTACAGCAAAAGTTCGGTTCGGACCTAACTGAACTCATATGGCGCGCTCCTGACCACTACGACCACTTGCACTATGGCACAAGGCCGGGTGGATAATGCAGACTACTGGTGGAGGAGTTTCCGGGCCCATCGGCCGGAAGACACAGGGATCGCTCGAGCGACTCCTGCGCGAGCGTCAGCAACAGTCTGTTGAGGCCAACTCCAGGGCGGGCGTCCGCGAGCAAGACCACTTGGACCCTAAAGAGGTTACCGGTGCGCTCATGGATCATCTCCAGCGGGATGGCTTCGTTCCCGGGGGCCATAATGTGAATGACTATACGCCTATGGACTTCGCTAAAGAGATTTACATGTGGCCTGGCAGGGTCTACGATAGCGCTGATAGGCAGGTCCGTGGTCTCTTTAACCTTGGCGGACAGGTCGTAGAGAATACCCTTAACGATCAGGCCCCCCTCGAGGGCATAGAGGGCTCTCCCATCGTCCATGAGACCTGGCACAACCTCACTGACCCTGTGGGTTACGCCAACCGCGAACCCGCGGCGTTTATGATGGACCTCGCAGGCGGCGCAGGGCTCGCGGCCAAGGGCGCAGGCCTCGCACGCGGGGCCGTAGAGAGCGCAGCCGCGCGCGTAGGCGGCACCCCGGCGGCGTGGCTAGCGGACGACACCGGCGCGGTAGGACGCCTAGGACGATACCTAGAGGCCGAAGCCTCAACGGGTAACGAGATTGACAACATCCACAACCTCACGAGTTCCTATGGTGATGACTACGCCTCGATGGTCCCTTCGGCCGAATCTGTTCCCGACGTTCTTCCGAATGGTAGACGGTTGGGCGCTACGTCAAGGGTTAGGGGCTCCGCGTCTAACCCGGAGTTGGGCCTTGTCAAGCACTTCGAGGAGCCAGGCTTGGGCCTTCTTAAGCCAGACGACCAAGGTTGGTTCGACCAGGCGGGGCCGGAGTTGGCGTACCAGGAATTGAACAACGAGATTATGAGGCGGCTGCAACTAGAAGAGGCCCCCGTGCGGATGCCGGGATCGGCGCGAGGCAGCTTCGATTACTACGGCACCCACCAACATGGCTCTAGCGCTGCCCCCCTAGAGCGTTTCTATACTGCGGGTGACGAAGGGGTTACCCCTTCCAAGGGCCTTGTGCAAGAGTACGTTACTGGCGCTCGGGATGTAAAGTCTAGTGCTGAGGCTAAGAACATTGTCGAGTCCATGGACAACGCGAGGGATATGCAGAACATCGCCCTCCTGGACTACATTACTGGCAACAAGGACCGAAGCCTTGCGGGCCACAACCTCATGGAATACCAGAACAGGCCCCTAGCCATCGACCAAGGCTTTGGGTTCGCGAGCCTAGATCCGGACCTCCGGTTCATCTCGGGCGACACCTTCGCGCCTACGCCTCAGCAATGGCCTGGACTTAGGCTTGACGCCCGTCACCGCGAGATTCTGACAGCGGCTCGCGATGCCCTAAAGGACTCTCTCAGCCCCTTCGACGAGACAGGCGCGGTCAGGCCTTACAATGCTATCTACGAGAACGCAGGGGAAGCGGAGATTCAGGCTGCAATCGAGAGGATTAACAACGCGATGCAGCGTGACACCCTGTACGACATGAGCGGGAACACCCACATGCCGCAGCAAGTAGGCATAAACGCTTGGGATGACCTCGAGCAACCCGGCCAGGTAGTGTTCGACCCCGCAGCCGCACAAAGCCTCCTAGACCGGATTCTTAACCCGGGCCAAACGCGGGGGTCTTCGGCCGAAGTGCCGATAGCTAACTCTGGCCCTGGCCCCGGTCTTGACGAGATTCTCGAATTCATCAATCAAAGGATTTCTGGTCTCTAATGGTAACTTGTCCCGTATGCGGTAACGACGTGGACTGGGTGACACGCGAACAGGCGGCGCAACTCCTCGGCGTCACTGCGGCGCGGGTTACCCAGTTCATCAAGTCCGGGCGTCTGCCCGGGAGCGTTAAGTTCCAGCCCCATTCCAACATGCACGCCTTCTGGAAGGTGCCGATCTCCTCCCTTATGGCGCTCATCGAGTTTAGACGGCACGAGCAAGGATTGGAGCCATTGAATGCAAGCCACGGGGTATAAGATAGCCGATGCCCAGCGTGAGCGATTCTTGTCCGCAATCTCCATGCTGAAACTGGAAACAGGTTGTGTTGATTGCGGCTATGACAGCGACCCAGCCGCCTTAGACTTTGATCACGTCCGAGGAGAAAAGACTCTCGGAGTCGGGCAGATGCGTGGACACCCTTGGGAAAGGGTTTTCGCTGAGATAGACAAATGCGAAGTAGTTTGTGCTAACTGCCATCGTATTAGGACTTCGAATAGGAGAAGGAACAAATGCCTCTAGCAGGAAAACAACTCACGTACGGATGGGCCCTGGCCCTCTGTTATCATGTCGGTTGGCAGCGGGCGGACAACCTGCAGACGGCCGTAGCGATCATGTGTGCAGAGAGTGCTCGATACCCGGAGAGCTGGCACGAGAACTACATCGGCGTGCCCCCTGACGAGCTACAGCTCGTCTCCACGGACTGGGGCCTCTTCCAACTCAACGACAAGGCGCAGGATCTTGAGCTACCCTACGACCTGGAACCCATTCCTAATGCGACGAAAGCGTACGAAATCTTCAAAGCCCGCGGGAAGAAGTTCACGGCCTGGGCCGCGTTCAACTCAGGAGCCTACGAGAAGTTTCTCCCCCCTGTCCGTGACGCCTGGGACATTGGGCGCTGGAAGAATAAGGTTGACTTGGTGGTGAAACACTTTGGCTAGGGAGTATCAGAACATCAAACCGGATGGTACCTGGTCGAACCATAAGACCAAGGAAGAGACCGTCAAGGCCGCTCGAGAGCAACTGCCCTCGGGCCTGAAGCCCTACAGCCTGACCAAGGACGGGAAGCGCCTGCGCCGGGGTACGCGGGCCTGGGTGCTCAAGGGCCTCGACAACGCCCTCTCGCAGGGCAAGGTGGGCAACGTCTACCGCTTGTGGGGATCGGGCCGGGTGCTGTTCACAGCCCGGGAAATCGTCCCTGCAATCCATATCATCGACACGAACGGCAACGACAAGGCCGACAAGGCCTGGTCTACCGGCAAGGCTAAGTTCCCTGATTGCTCATTCCTCGGGGCCTACGTGTGCAAGCACATCGTCGGCTCATACACTATGTCCCAACATTCCTACGGGAACGCGGTCGACTTCGGCCGTGACTCGATGGATGAACTATATGATCTGGCCTACTTCCTTTTGGGGGAGGATCTAGACCTCCAGCATGTCATCGTTGATGACCGAATCTGGACTCGCGGAGTCGGCTGGAGTTACTATGGAGGGGACCGGCACTACCACGTCCATGTTGACTTCACGCCTAGCTACTCCGGGGGATGTGGAGTTAGGGGATAAGGTGTGAGCACGTTCACGATAATCGTAAATGACCTTTTCTTCGCCATGGTGGGATTCGTGTGCGGAGTATACTTGTCGCAATACATAACAATCAGGAGGCGTAGGTGACCAACCCAATGGCAAAGCTTCGATTCGCCGTTGCCTGGGTTATCGTCGGTGTTTGGGTTGGTACTCTCGTGTTGAACGCGGTTGCACCTAACTACGACGTACCACCCACGGTACATGGACTAATGCTTCTAGTGGCCGGGTTCCTATTTGGACCCACTATCACAGGGGGCAGGAGGGAAAAACTCGATGATCAAGACGCTAATAGTTAGCCTATCGTTCTTTGGCTTGGGGGTGACCGCCTACCTCGCTGCTATGAACATTAGGAATGCTATCAAGCTGAACGACGGCAAGGAGAAGGCGCTGGAGACCTCGTATGCCGCCGCTCGCGTGGGTTTCGTGATCGTCGTCGGGCTGATTACGGAGGCCGTCATCGGCTCAGAGGCCCCCATCCCCTTGGCCTGGCGCACCGTCTTGTACCTCATCGGCCTCGCCCTGGTGTTCACTGGGTACCTCGGCATCGCCTTCCTGGGCCGGAAGATCAAGAACACGAGAGCGCAGGAGAGTAAGTAGGTGTTTAAGAACATCGGGATTATTCTGTGTGCGCTCGTATTCATCGGCTCTGGATATGAGCTTTTAGGTCTTACTACTGCACTCCCTACTCTCTCGAGGCTCACACAGGGCCTCAGGGACGGTGGCCACACCTTCACCGTGTTCGTCATCTCCATCCTGGCAGGGTTCATCCTCATGGCCCTGGCGCAATGGTTGTACTACCACTTCAACTACCAGCCTCGCACATCCAACTAGGGAGGTGAATATGTCTCTGCTTGCTGCTTCAGAAGTCGCCGTTCAATTCGGCCTCGTGGTTGCTGCGGTCTCCGCCCTCGTTGGTGGCGTCCTCAAGTTCCTTGAGCGCAACCTAGGCGCAGGTCTAGCTTACGTCGCGGTTTCGCTCCTGGCCCTCGTGGCCGCTGTCGATAAGCTGTAGTTCACTAGGCACAAAAAAAAGGCCCCAGGCTTTATGCCCGGGGCCTTTTTCTTTGACTGCGTTACTTGGCAGATCCTGGTGGTCCTGTCAGTGAACCACCCGAAATCACAAGCTATGTAGTTTTCCACTTCCTCACCGTGGGATAAGCCCTGGCTCGTGGACCGATCATAGTTTGAATCCCCAATGGATAATAAGTACACTACGACCTGTCTGTAAGCCCCGCCTCTCCTCTATACCCAGCATCTCCTTTCCGGGCTAAGCGTTCCAGCCCTCAGGTCTACGCGCACCCTCTTGGTACGCTACAGCTAAAAGCCTCCATGCGGCGTGCACATAAGCGTGGTAACCGCTATCTTCGTCATAGATGTCGCCGTCCAGCTTACGGTTGAGGTGACGCCATGCAGCCGCTTCGTGGGAATTATCCTCTTTCCAAACAACTTTCTCTCCACGGGCCCGTTTAGTGCCACCGTCGGCAGTAGGGCCACGCAGCATCTCTGTGAAGATAGCCAATACTTCCCGCTGCTCTGGACTAAGGGCCTGCGCGTCACGCCAGTCGAACTCCTGAGGGAACTCTTTGGCTTCATAAATCCTCACACCGCCACCGGGACCTTCGGCCACGTCATTTCCCTGACGATTCGCGTTGCGTCCTGCCATCCGTAGGCCCTTTCTGTGCCAGCGGGCTTCGCGCCCTGGTTCCAACCCCTATCAAACAGGATACCTCTCCGACCGTGCCCAACCCAGCCCTCGAGGTTCGAGGCCTTGTCGTCGATCAGAAGGTCAGCGGCCACTGTGTGCTTGGGTTCGCCATTCGTTAGAATGTGAATCCCATCGAAAAGGACCCCCGCCTCCGGCTTCTGAAACAAATCCAACCACGCAATGGTGTCCGGTACTGCCTTCGAGGGCCGCTGGGTAACGACGACCACAGTATTGCCCGCATCCCTCATGTCCCTGATTGCTGACTGGCCGCCAGTGACAACATGTCCGTAGCGAAACAGTCCCAGGTCTACGCCTTGGTTCCATAGCCACTTCCAATCCACTGGGCCAACATGTTTCTCAATGTAGTCCCACGAAAGGCTTTCCATCCCCATCGGCCCCGAAGCCGAATGGCCTCTGTAGTGACGTAGCATGTAACGGGCCGTCTTGTCCCACTCATATAGCACTCCATCTAGGTCGACTGCAATTCTCATTGAGGCCACTGCCCTTCTGCCCACACGATAGCGTCCTCGAGGGCAACGGCGAACTTGTCTAGCTCGGCTTGCAGGTCGCGGACTTTCCGCAGCCTGGTCTTCAGATCCTTCTTGTCCCAAATCCCAAAGTCCAGGGTAACCTGGCGGTTGCAATCCGAGACCGTGAAGTCGGCATCGACGTTCACCCTCTTCTTACGGGTTCCCGTCTGGTAAACCTCTCCCCGGACAGACCACTCCGTTGCAGCAAGACCATGGCCCTGGTTCAGGAACTTCCTTCCATGTCCGAATCGTTTCACGCTCATCGTGTCAGACTCCTCGCAATAACGGCTAGGCAATACGCCGAAATGACCTGTGTGTCCAATCGGTTCTCGATGCCTTCGGTCCTAATCTTATCCTCGAACCTCTTGACCAAGGCCTCGAGCGTCTCCTGTGTGTTCATCCGATCTCCTCGTCGTAGATGTATCCGACCTCTCGCATGATTTCAAGTACCTCTTCCAATTCCTGTACAGCACAATCTTTGCACATTGAGCTAGGGGCGGCTCGTGCCGCCACAAGACGCTCTTCGACAAGTCGGTACACCTCCTTAATCACAGGGCTTCCTTTTCGCGTAGCGTTCCAGGAATTCCGCACCGGCACGTAGCTTCTCGGGGGTTGCCCACCTCGTTAGGATGTAATGGTTGCACGTCGAACATAGAAGCCCACGCACATAGAGGACTCGTTTCGCGCTTGGCATCCGCTTCCACCCGGGGACATGTTCGTGATCTACGACAAGCCTCCCAGAGGATGCCGGAGTCTTGAAGCAAATGCCGCACACGCCTTTCTGCTTCATAAGCATCGAACGCCAAGACCTGTAGGTCAGCCCGTAATTTTTTAATGTCGCCTCGCTTGGGACCTTGACGGCGGTTGTCAATACCGTACCATCCGATAGCGTCCCAATATAGTCTGGACGTTTTCTCATACCAATTCTCTCTAGTCTCTTGCGCTCTCATCGGACACTCCTGCTAGCTTCCGAACTTCCGAAGGCAGCAGGACCTCCGGATGCGCTGCCAGCCAATCTTCGAACTCGGTTCCCACGGGCCACCGTAGGTGTTCTGCATGTATAGTGACAACCGCAGCCCAATCATAAGGCCGTCCGGATGCTCGGCGAGGATAGTCGCGATTGAGGCTTGCTGCCACGTTCGTGGCTGGTGTCCCTTCGGTGCAGAAGCGGCGCTTGACATATGCGTCTACAGACTCTTTCTCGAGATTGCGTTGGCGGCGCTTTTCATCCGCCTTCTTTTTGTTCTCGCGCTCAATGCGGCGCTGCGACTTCTTAAAGCATGCATCTCGAGCAGCCTTCTCCCGGTGACCCTTGGGATGCAACCTCTTCGTACGACTGTCCCTCGCATATACAAGACACTCATACACTCTTCCTACCCCTCATGCGGAGCTTCGGCTTGCCCTGACTCCAGTCTACCTCGGCGAAGTCCAGTATGTCTATTCCGTAGGTCCGGGCAAGGTAGTCCATGTCGAGTGAAAGTTCACGATCACCAAAGGCTTCCGGCGCACGATGTTCACTAGCGGCACTCTTGTTACGGCGCGGTCGCCGTCGGGTGTTCTTTCGCTGACTATCTTCAACCACTTATCGTCCTCCTGCTCGGTCCACCCCACGGTGGAGTTAATGTACTCGCCTTCAAATGCGTCATCATTGATGAAGAAGTTAGCGTCCCTCCACTCCACTATCTCCAACGATTTCGGCGTAGTGCTCGGGGCAGAGGCCGAGGCCGTTGTCGAAGTTTCCTTTTCGGTTACAGGCCTGGGGGTTTCGAACGAGGGAATCGTTCGCCCAGCATTGTTGCATCTGCACCTCTCCGTACGTGACTTCTTCACGGCCTTCAGCTCCTCTCCGGCTCGTCGGTACTGAGTTCCTCAAAGAGGCGTTGCGCCTTAAGGTAGGCGAGCTTTTCTGAGGGCTTCCATCCTTTGAAGGGATCTTGCTCCTGCTCGTTGGCATCTAAAACCCCCCCCTCAGTCTGTAGTACGCGTTCATGTACCTTAGCCAATTCTTCTTCACTTCCGGATTGTGGGGGTACAGATCCGCGTGATCCGACCTCCAATCCGTTATCCTCTTCATTGTTGGACACATGGCTCATCTCCTCTACGATTTCATCTTCCACATCCCACGCGCTGGATAGTCTCTGGCCCAAGCTGTCAGCGTTGTAGAACTCGATACCGTCGTGCTCAGACGGCGCGACCAAGAGCCTCTTCGCAGGGATAGGGATATCATATCGCATTTTTTTGACATGGACCTCAGTGAGGTAATTGTTACCCTCATCGGGTCTAGTGAGAAATATTGTGACGTCCATTTTGTCTCCCTTAGCGGAAGACCCTCGAGCATGTTGAGATTGTATCTTGCTACCAAAGCCAACGACCACATCGTGTCCGGTATTGTCGATGATAACAAGGCTAGCTCCGGTGCCGTCAATGATCGGCCCGAAGTATAGGTCGTCAAGCTCAGCGACTTGGTCGTCATGACTGCCTTTGGAGGTGAACCTGTAGGCGGCGTTCCAACTGTCGATGACAATAAGATCATACCCTTTCAGTGCTTCAACAGTTTTTCGTAAATAATCTGGCTCCCCCATCTTATAGTTCGTAAACACCTTGAAGTTCTCTTTGGGTGGAGCCAGCTTCTTAAGCCTAGCGACCGTCTGCTCGGGACGCATCTCAAGCGAGAAATATGCCACCTTCTTCCCGGCCCGTGCGAGTCTAGTCGCAATCCACATAACCCACAAGGACTTGAGAGAACCAGCCTTACCGAACACCAGGACCCTTCCCCGAGTTGGGATGTACGGGTGATAAAGCCACTCGGTAGCCGGAGCTTCGTACGTTTCCCAATCCAGGGGCTCAAAACTTTCATCTGCTGCGGCCTCATTTCTTAGTTGAGACAGAGAGTATCCGGCGTCCAGGTGATCGCTAACATCTTTTCCGGAGGCAGGGTAGGCAAGTCTAACTGAACGTGCCACTCCGTCCAAAGAAGCCTGAATGGTACGGGCGTGTTTCTCACCTGGCCCATCTGCGTCGGGCACAATGATGACATCCTTGCCGCGAAGGCTTTCTGACCATTCGGGTCGCCAGGTATTGGCCCCTCCAACGTTAGTTGTCGCAACAACGCCTTCGGCTCCAAGTCTGTCGGCATCCTTTTCTCCTTCTACTACGTAGACGGTTGGTGACGCAAGAACCCTCGGGAGGTTATATAGCACCCTTCGAACACCGTTGAGCCCCGGGAGAAACCTGCCATCTTGATAGCGCTCTTGAGTAAATCCCTTGGGAGTGAAGCGTACCACTCGATAAAGGGGGGCGTCTTCCTCATCCACGTATTCATAATAAGTTCGTTGTGTGTCCCCAAGTTTTTCTGCTTCTGCCACAAAGAGGTCTCCCATCTTTAGTCCTAATGCCTCTACGATATCCTCGGTCTCGCATCCCGCGTGACAGTACACCAGAGCGCGGCCGTCATCGCCCTCAGAGAGGTTCCCTGAGGCCTGGCGATCCTCGTGCGCGGGGCAGAGGAATTTCTGGCTTCCGTCCCAGCCCGTAGGGCCGGAGATTAGGCCCTGCGCGTCTAGAGCGTCAAGTACGGTGTCGAAACTCAAGGGCATCCTTTAGGGCGTCAATTTCCGCGAGTGCTTCCTTCATAGCCTTGGCCCACGTCCAGGGATCAACCCACTGATCGGGGCCTGTGGGGTTCTCGTAGTCCTTAATCCACTTCTCAATCTTCTCTCTATCCACGTTACCCCCAGTAGTCTTTAAGGGCCGTAAGTTCCTCGGCGTTCGGGAAGTACGGTTCGTTGAGGACACTCTCCATGATACCAGTTCCACCGTGCCCAAAACCAAGCGCGTGCCCGATCTCGTGAGCGAGGATGGCCCGTAGGTAGGTAGTATTGCGGCCAAGGAACGCCTGCTCAACGACGCTCGGCAACACGAGCGCGAAGCCCTTGCCCCGGTTCCAGGACTTCTCGTGGTACTCGCTCTGCTCCGGATGGTCGATTGGGGCAAGGCCGAAGCCGCCGTAATTATTGCCCTTCCCGTAAGCGGGATCCGGCGTGAACGGGCGAACGGTGATACCCTCAGCCCTGTAGGCCGTCGGGCTCGTTAGCTCTACGACTACGACCGGGTACTGCCACCTTTCAGCAGCGGACAGGACCGCTTTACGCCACATTCCCTTACGCTCTTTACTCCATCCTGAGCAAAGTACAGCCGTATCGAAGATACGGATGAACTCTGGCATAGTCTCATAGTGGGGCAACACAGGCTTCCCGTCCGACGACCCGGTGTACGTATGATTTGCTGGGTACCAGTCATTGCTCATTCCTCCTCCTCGAGGCCATCCCGGTGGCGGACATACCAGACGGTTAGGCAGGCCGCGCCGATGACGCCCATCACCGCGCTGCAAGCCAAGATAAACAGTACGTCGCCGTTCATTCTTCCTCCTTAGCGAGGGCGGCGCGACCAGTACCGTGACATACCGAACAGGATGGCGAACCGCCCATCGCAGCATTGACGAGATTGAGCCCACTACCTCCACAACGCTCGCACTTGGCAACGTACTCGGCGAGGGCGGCGCGGGCGATGGCTGCACAATCCTCGAAGTCGCCGTACCCCTTGCTCATGTTGGCTATCCGTTCCAGCGCCGCCGTCAGCCGCACTCTCTCGTCTTCCTTGTA
>Ga0111538_10002131_pt1 | contig 27894 bp, 21 predicted proteins | sample SoiMethybrSBSTD1_FD_79669 | JGI IMG/M metagenome (GOLD analysis project Ga0111538, IMG submission 79669) | Bulk soil microbial communities from a Populus tree surrounding site in Tennessee, USA - Soil MetaG P. TD hybrid SBSTD1 (version 2)... | ecosystem: Environmental > Terrestrial > Soil >...
CGAGCGTCACGCAGCCCAGTGCCGCAGGGCCCGGAGCCTTGTCGGACAGATCGAACAGGTCCACCCAGATCGCGTCGAAGCCCTCGACCCCGGCCGGCACCGCGACCTCGACCTCGCGCACGCCGAAGAACCGCGACAGGTTCTGCGCGAGCGACGTCGGCACGACGCCATCCTGCACCGGCACGCCGTCAGCGCTGCCGACCTCCGCGCCGTTCGACACGAAGCGGAAACGGAACTGGCACAGCCCGACGACCTGCACCCGCAGCGACCGAGCCGTCACGCGCGTCCCGAACTCGACCGCGACACCACCCTCGTAGACGAGCCGCAGCCGCGGCTCGTCGAACCAGTAGGTGCCGGGCTCGAGTCTCGCAGCGACCTGCGCCGCCGGCACCGAGACGCGCGGCGGCTTGCGGTACTCCTCGGCGACGAAGGCCGCGAGATCCGCGTCGAACTCGCCAAAACGCATGCTCGCGATCGCGCTCCATCGCTCGGCAGCGAACACCGGCGCACGCACGATCGTGAGCAGCGCGTCGACGTATCGATGCAGGCCAGGGTGGTGCATGCGATTCTCGCCCCATGCGAGCGTCTCCCAATACCCTTCAGGAATGCGCCGCAGCACGTGCCCGATGCGCCAGTGCTCCGGATCGAAGGCCGGCAGCCGCGCGATCAGCGGATCACACAACAGCGGGTCGACTATGTGCCCCGAGCTCCCGGCCCCGAAGCCCGCCACGCCCACGGCTCCCTGCAGCAGGAACCATCGCTTCGACCTTCCCTGCGGCCACACCAGCTGTTCGAGGAAGCCGAAGCGCGGCCGTTCGAACCCGGGCTGGTTCCGCGCGGGTGTCAGCAGGCCGAGCTGATCGTAGTAGACGCGACGTTCGTCGACGATGCCGTGCGCCGCCTCCATCACCTCGACCGCCTTGCCCGGCTGCATGTCGCTCGCCGGACCGCGCAACCAAGGCGGCGGCGCCCACACCACGCAGGCGGTCGCCGCGAGGACGACCAACACGCACGTGCGCCGCGTCGACTGGGCCAGGCGTTCGGCCAGCACCGTTGCCGCGACGACGAACGGCGGCAGGAAGAAGCGGCCCGCCATGAAATCGCCGCCGACCTTCACGACGTAGCCGAGATACAGCAAGGCGCCGAGCGCGAGCAGCCGCCGTCGCGGCGTGCGCAACCCGACGCACACGCCGGCCACGACCGTCGCGAACAGGGCCGGGTCGTAGACCGCGGTGTGCCACGCGTAGAAGAGACCCTGCGCGGCCATGTCGAATGCGGAGATGCCGAGCCCGAACGCCTTCGCGTGCGCGGTCACGGGCAACGGCGAGCCGTAGTAGATCGTCGCGAACACGAGCCACGCGAGGAACGGCAGCGAGCCCAGCAAGCCGAGCCCGACGACCGTGCGCAGTGGAATCCCGCGCATCGTCGCGAGCACGCCCGGCAGGCACAGCAAGGCCAGGTCCATGCGGTTGGTCGCGAGCAACGCAGCGCACGACACGGCGCGCACGAAGCGCCGGCGGGGTTCTCGTTCGCTGCCGACAGTCGAAACGAAGGCCACGAGCAGCAAGCACGTCAGCGACGTCTCGAGTCCCGACGTCGCGTATTCGCAGAACGCATGCGCACTCGCGAGCATCGCGGCCAGAGCACACATCGCGGCCACCGTGCCGCAGCGCCGCATCAACGCCACCACCGAGAGCAAGGACAAACCGATGCCGAGCAAGATCGCCGTCAGGTAGACCTCGCCGCTCACTACGCGGCCCAGAGCGAGCACGAGCATCCACAGCGGATGCGTGTAGGTCTGCACGCGGTCCACCGCGTTCCAACGCAGCCCGTTGCCACTCGCCAGGTTCTCGACCGAACGCAGCGTGATGTAGGCGTCGTCGCTGACCCAGGCGAGGCGCACGAAGATCGCGGCGAAACCAGCGGCGATGGCCAGCACGAGCAGTGTTCGCGCGGCGGGGCCCTTCATCAAATCGTGCCTCTCGTCATGGTCGGTGCGCTCGCCACGGGCGGGGACCATACCCGCGCGCGACCGAGGTGCGATGAGCGAGAGCGCACGGGGGCCGGGATCAGGGCAGTTCCCGCGGTTACGAACGGGCAGAGGCTTGCTAGGATGGGGTCGTTCCGCCGTGCCATCCCCTCTCGGCACGTTCTCCCCCTGGAGGTGCCTGATGCTACGCGAGCGTCTGCCCCGCCGCGGTTACCCCGCCGCATGTCTGTTCGTCCTCACGACGGCCGCGGCACTGGCCGCGCAGGACGAAGTGGTCCGCGCCATCGCCGATCTGCAGAACGCCGACCGCCAGCCACACGCCTTCGCCGTGCTGCAAGCAGCAGGTGCCGCGTGTGTGCCGCAGCTGTGCAGTCTGCTCGCGAAGGTCGGCACCGAGAACGAACCGCGCCCCGAACAGCTGGTCGGCGCGCTCTACGTGCTCGGTTGCATGGGAAAGCCCGCGGTGCCGGCCCTGGCCGACGTGCAGGACGCCTACAGGAACGCCAACAACGCCGAGGTGCGCACGCAGTCGATGTGGGCGATGACGCGACTCGCCATCGCGAGCGGTGAGACCGAGGTCTGCAGGACGACAGCCGTGGTCCTGCAGAACAACCTCTCCCGCGCGCTCGACTTCACGAAGATGCAGTTCGCGTTCCAGCGACTGTGGCTCGGTCCCGAGCCGACCACGGCCCAACTGCTCCAGGTGTTCACTGCCGCGGGCCAGCCCGCCGCAGCCGCCGCGGCCGCCGCCGCGGACATGCCACGTCTCGACGACGGCCTCGCGCAAGCGCTCGAGGACGCGCTCGATCTCGCCGTCGCGCGGCCCGCGACGCCCTGGCTGCGGCGCACTCAGTTCGATACCGCGGGCGGAGAGATCGCGGCGGCGCTGTGGCAGCACGGCCATCGCAACACGAAGACCGCGCGCGGACTGTTGCAGCACTGGGATCCACGCTCGAGGCACGCGGGCCTTCAAGCGCTGCTGCAACCGCTGCACATGACCGTCGAAGAACGTCTCGACGTCGTCAGCGCCTTGTGGGACCGCGACCGCGTCGTGCGCGAACAGGCCCTGGCCAATCTGCAGAGCTACGGCCGCCACGGCCTGCTCGCGTTGCGCGCGTTGCGTATCTTCGAGAAGTACGCGGGCACCAGCGGGAGCGCACCGATCTACCAGCGCGCGGCAAGCCGTCTCTTGCGCGATGCGAGCACGGGCGCCAGCGACGTCGCAGCGGCGATGCTGCAGGACGCGGACCTGATCCTGCGCGGCGAGAAGGCTCGGGCGGAGGTCATCACGAGCGACGACCTCAGCAGCACCCTGCTGGCCGACATCGTGATCGGGTGTCGCGGCGAGCAGGAGGGCTCGCTCGAAGCACTCGCTCGACTCGCGATGACGCGCAAGGCCTTCGCCGACCGTACCGACGACGGTCTCCTGCTCGCGTTCGTGTCCTCGCTCGGCACCGCCGACGAGCTTGCCTGGTTCTGCGCCGCCCGGGCGCTCGCGGTGCTGGGCCCTCGCGTCGCCCGACGGCTGCCCGATTTCACCGACGCGCTGCTGCAGTCGCGCACTTCGTTCGAACGCATTCCGAACCCGGACATCGTCTTCGTGGTCGAAGCCGAGGTCCTCGCGGGTCAGGGTGCTTGCGTCGCCGAGCTGCGCGAGGCCCTGGACTCGCCGCGCTGGCACGTCGTGCTGCATGCGCTCGTGGAGCTGATGCACCGCAACGCGATCACGCCGCAGGACGCCCCGCGGTTGCGCGCGCTGCTGTCGGCGAGGTTCACGACGATCGGTCTGACGCTCGGTGTGCCGTTCGTCACCGCAACGGGCGCCCAGCCCTACAGCATCGAGCAACCCGAACGGTCCGACACGGTGCAGCTCGTCGCCACGCTGGCGCTCGCGGGCCTCGGCGAGACGCCGTGGACGGACCGCGACGTGTGCAGCGCGCTGGCCGACGCCTGGTCGCTCGAGTCGAGCGAGGTCCCCGCCGCGGTCGCGGACGCGATCAAGGAGGGGCGCCTGGCCGAGTCCGCCCAGAAGATCGAAGCCAAGGCGCGTTCGCAGATGCGCTGGCCGCGCTTCCCGTAGGTCGCGCGCGTCTCAACGCGCCTGCTTCGCCGCCCCGTCGCGCGCCGCTGCCGCGGTCAAGGCGGTCTTGACCTCGTCGAGGTTGCGGCCCGCGTAGCGCACGATGCCGCCGGCATCGATGACCACGTAGGCGGGGATCATCATGCGGACCTCGGGCATGGATCCGAGCATCTGCCACATCGGCTCCTGCTCGGCCCGGCCCGTCGCGGCGACGTGGCCCTTGGGCAGAGCAAGTTTCTCGACGACGGCCAGCGCCTCCGGCAGACGCGCCGAACGGTCGGTGCTGCAGTAGACCGCGAGCAGATCGGGATCGCCCTTCGCGCACTCCGCGGCGAGCGCCTGCATCTTCGGGATGCCCGCGACGCATGGAGCACACCACGAGGCCCAGAGATCGATCACACAACGGCGGCCGCGCATGCCGGCCGTCGTGAGCTCGCTGCCGTCGAGCAGACGCAGCGCGAACGGCGGCACTGCTTCGCCCACCTTCGGGATCGCCAGCGTGGTCTCCTGAAAGCGCACCTTGCCGCCGTCGTCGAGCAGCGCGTCGGCCGCGGCGACGAGATGGCGGCCCGCGAACGCGATGATCCGACCGGCGCCGAAGAACTCGTTCGCGCCCCAGATCCGGCCGTCGCCGTCGACGTCGATGCCGATCGCGGTGCCGCGCAGCATGTCGCCGCTGTCGAAGTCGCCGTCCGCGTCCACGTCGAGCACGCCGACGAGCGCATCCTCATCGCCGAGCCGCAGGCGCCCCTCGAGGCGGTAGAGCGGGGAGATGTGCATCCACTCGCCGCCGCGCCGCCCTTCTCGTTCTTCCTGGCGCGTGTACGAGAGCCGGTACGCGAGCTGGCGCACCTGCGATCCTTGCGTGCGGCGCAGCTCGAGATCGAACGAACCGTCCGGCGTCAGCTCGTACGGTTTCTCGTCCTCGAGGTCGCCATCGCCGTCGGTGTCGACCGTGACGCGATACGCGTGCGGCGGCGCGGCCAGCGCCTCGGCGCGCACGGGCACGCCGCAAGGGAAGTGGCCGGTGCGCGGCGAGCCGACAGCGGCGATGCAGCCCGCGGTGTCCTTGCCGTCGAATTCCACGCCATGGGCAAACGACGGCTGGGCGAGCGGTTTCAACGCGAGCGGGACGTCGACGAAGACCGCGGGCGCCGCCGTGTTGTCCTGCGCCGGCAATGCACCGACCGATGCGGTGGCCATCAGCAACGAAACAGCGAAGAGGAACCTGGACATCGATGTCATCCTGCGAAGTGACTTGCCGCAAGGTAGCCGGTGCGCGCGCCAATGGAACCGCAGGCGCGCTCGCCACACTTCATGTCGCGCGGCATTACAGAAAGCCGGGTCGAGTACGCGCGTGCTGAAGACGAACGCGACCGGGCGTCTCGCCCGAACTCGGGGGTTGCGTGGCCGGAAGCCCCGTCGCGTCGCGCTGCCGTTCCTCGAAGCGGCGCGAGGGGACGAGTGCGCAATCAGTTGCCAGGTGCTCGCGATCCACCACCACCGTGCTCGACGCACCCGGTGGATCACTGCCCAATCAAGTTGCCGAGGCCCCGGTCGCCAAACAGCAGGTGCAACCCGCGCGGGCTGACCGTCCGCGATCCTCCGCGGGTGGCGGCTCGGGCCGCGGCTGGTCAGGCAGCGACGGCGCACCTAGCATGCCGCGCCAGAATCGCACCCGCATGGCTGCTCCGTCGTTCCCGCTGCTCGTTGTTCTCACGGCGATCCTGCCCGCGCAGGATCCGCCCGCCAAGACCCCGGACCCGGTGATGCTCGTCGGCAAGGCCGAACGCCTCGTCGCCAAGAAGGAGGACGTCGAAGACGCCGCGCTGCTCTTGTGGCAGGCGCTCGCGATCCTCGCGACGAAGCCGCAGAACCCGATGCGCGACGCGACGGCGATGACGGCGCGCTATCTGCTCAACGAGCACGATCCGCTCGAGAAGGAACGGCGGCGCGTCTACGAGTCGGTCGCGAAACAGCAGGTCGAGCTCGCGCAGGCCTACCGTTCACGCAAGTGGTTCGACGTGGCGCAAACGCGCGTCGACGTCGCGATGCGCTTCGATCGCGATGCCGCGACCAAGGAACGCGCGCTGCTCGAATCGGCGCGGCCAAAGCCGAAGCCTGGTGCCGCGAGTGCAGAGAAGAAGGAACAGGAGAAGCCGAAGCTGCCTCCTCTGATGCAGCGTGCCAACACCGAATTCGTTCTTGGCGAATGGCGCGAAGTCGGCGAGTTGCTGGAGGTCGCCGCACATCCTGGACAGGGCGGGAGCCTGTACGAATGGATGACGAGGGCGACTCACGAGGACCACGACGTTGTCGTCGAGTTCCGCCCCGCCGACGCAACGAAGCAACACACCACCGGGATATGGGTCGGTTGGTCGTCAGCCAACGATCGCACCGGTTATCAAGCGGCGTGCCAGTTCGATCCAGCGAGCGGCACCTACGGTGTCTTCATCGACGCCCACGATGGGGAGACGAGCAAGGAACTCGGACTCTCCTGGGTCAAGCCAGGCACACCCACCGATGGTTTCCACCGCATCTCGGTGCAGGTGCACGGTCGAGGCATTCGATTGCAGCTCGACGGTGCTGAGCCGCTCGAGGTGCAGGCCGCAGCACCAGTCCGCGGACGAGTCGGCATCGTCTTCGGCGTGTCGGACGCTCCTTCCTGTTCCGTCCAGTTCCGCAACTTCCGCATCGATCCGCTGCCCGCCGATGCCCCCACCGACGAGCAAGTGCGCGAACAAGCGCAAGCCGAAGTGCAGCAGTTCGTCACGGGCTTCGTCGACGAGGCGAAAACCCTGATCGCGAAGAAACAACCCGAGCAGGCTTCTCAGCTGTTGCGGCAGGCCCTCGGCGAACTGAGCAAGCTGCCGGCGGGCGTGCTGCGCACGAACCTCGCCACCTCGATCGAGCAGATGCTGACCCAGACCGACTCGCTCGCGCCAAAACGCAAGAAGGCCGCGCAGAACATCGCCACCGAGCTCGCCGGTCTCGCCGACAAGTATGCGGCCGCGGGCATGGCGCGCCTCGCGCTAGTGCTCGTCGAGGATGCGGCCGGGTTCGACCCCGACGGCCAGGCCCAACGGCTCACCGCGGCGCGCGAGTCAGTGCAGAAGTGGAACCTCGACCAGGCCCGCGCGCGTGCGAGCGAGCTCGCTCCACCTGCCGACGACGGCGCCGTGTTGCGCGAGTGGTTCGGGCAGGGCAAGAAGCTCGACAGCGGAGCGGCCGGGTGGCAGATCGAGGGCCCGTGCGCGCGGGTGCCCGTTCTCCCACCCGAAAGCTGCACGGCCTGGATGCCGAAGGCCGGCACGCCGCTGCTCACGAAGGCGTCCGTGTTCGTGCGCCTGCCGCCGCAGGCTGCCGCCGGCTTCTGCTTCGACGTTGCGGGACAATACGACTACTCGGTGGCGGTCCTCGACCGGCAAGGGTCTGGACTCACGCTCGCTGCGTATCGCTTCGCGGGCAGCAAGTGGATGCAGCTGGACCGCAAGACGATCGCGCTGGACGCCTGGCGGCTCGACGGCTGGTTCCCGATCGCGATCGAGGCGACCAACACGGGTCTGACCGTGCGCGGCGCGGGCGCCGAGTTCGTGCTCGACCGCAAGATGCTCGGCAATGCGAGCGGCCGCTTCGGCCTCTTCGCGACGAACGGCGACAAGACGCCGGCGCCGGTCGAGCTGCGCGCCTTCCAGGTGCCGCCGTAGGCGAACGGATTCTCCGCGCCGAGGCTGCGCGGCTCTGCCACGCGGCGGCCCCGATCGATAGCATCTTCGCCCCCGCTTGCCGCTGGCGCGCTCCGTTCGCGCCTGTGACACTGTGACCTTCGCCGATCCTGCACGTGACCGACATCCGTCTGATTCGCAACTTCTCCATCATCGCCCACGTGGACCACGGCAAGTCCACGCTCGCCGACCGCCTCGTCGAGATGACCGGCACCGTCGAGAAACGCCAGATGAAGGAGCAGCTGCTCGACGACATGGAGCTCGAACGCGAGCGTGGCATCACGATCAAGGCGCGCGCCGTCGCGATGAACTACCGCGCGAAGGACGGCGTCACCTACCAACTGAATCTCATCGACACGCCGGGACACGTCGACTTCAACTACGAGGTGCTCAAGTCGCTGCAGGCCTGTGAGGGTGCGTTGCTGCTCGTCGACGCGTCGCAAGGCGTCGAGGCACAGACCGTGGTCAACGCGCATCTCGCGGAGCAGGCGAAGCTCACCGTCGTGCCCGTGCTGAACAAGATGGACCTGCCGCACGCGCGGCCGATCCAGGTCGCGACCGAGATCGAAGATGCGATCTGCCTGCCGGCCGAGGATGCGATTCCCGTCTCGGCCAAGACGGGCCTCAACGTCGACCTGGTGCTCGAGGCCATCGTCGCGAAGATCCCGCCGCCGACCGGCGACCCGCGCGCGAACCTGCAGGCGCTGATCTTCGACGCGGTCTACAACGACTACCGCGGCGTCGTCGTCTACGTGCGCGTCTTCCAGGGCACGATCAGGAAGACCGACATGATCCGCTTGATGGGCACGATGTCCCAGCACGAGGTCATGGAAGTCGGCAAGCTCAAACCCGACATGCAGGCCGTCGACGAGTTGCACGCGGGCGAGGTCGGCTACGTCGTCGCCAACATCAAGAAGCTGCAGGACGTCGTGATCGGCGACACGATCACGCACCACGACGAGAAGCTGCGCAACGTGGCGCTGCCGGGCTTCCGCCAGCCGAAACCGATGGTGTTCTGCGGCTTCTACCCGACCGTGCCGAGCGAGTACGAGAACCTGCGCAAGGCGCTCGAGAAGCTGCGTCTCAACGACAGCTCGTTCACGTTCGAGCCCGAGACCAGCGACGCGCTCGGCTTCGGTTTCCGCTGCGGCTTCCTCGGCCTGCTGCACATGGAAGTGATCCAGCAGCGGCTCGAGCGCGAGTCCGACATCGACCTCGTGCAGACGGCGCCGACGGTGCGTTACCGCGTCAAGCTGACGAACGGCGAGGAGAAGGAAGTGCGTTCGCCGAGCGAGCTGCCCGACGGCTCGGTGATCGCGGACTACCTCGAACCGATCGCGCACGTGAACGTCGTCGTGCCCGCCGAGTACATCGGCGCCGTGATGAAGATCTGCACGGACCGCCGCGGCCAGTACCAGAAGACCGACTACTACGGCCGCGAGCGCGTGATGATCGGCTTCCGCATCCCGTTCGCCGAGATCATCTTCGACTTCCACGATCACCTGAAGTCGGCGACGCGCGGCTACGGCACGATGGACTACGAGGTCGAGGGCTTCGAGGCCAGCAACCTGGTCAAGGTGCGCATCCTGATCGCCGGCGACGAGGTCGACGCGCTGTCGTTCCTGTGCCACAAGGACCAGTCCGAGAGCCGCGGCCGCAGGATCTTGAAGCAGCTGCGCAAGGAGATCCCACGCCATCAGTTCGAGGTCGCGCTGCAGGCGGCGATCGGCGGCAAGATCGTCGCGCGCGAATCGATCGCACCGATGCGCAAGGACGTGACCGCGAAGTGCTACGGCGGCGACATCACGCGCAAGCGCAAGCTGCTCGAGAAGCAGAAGGAAGGCAAGAAGCGCATGCGCCAGGTCGGCAGCGTCGAGATCCCGCAGAAGGCGTTCCTGTCCGTGTTGCGGACCAGCGAGGAGGAGTGATGAACCCGAAGGACACCACAGCCAAGGTCGCAGCGAGCGTGGCGCCCGCGGTCGCTGCAGCGCCGCCGAAGTCGCGCAAGAAGATCGCGACGATGGGCCCCGTGCGCACCAACCTCGAGGCCTTCGGCGTCGCGATCCTGGCGGCCGTGCTGCTGAAGTGGTTCTGCATCGAGGCCTACCAGATCCCGACGTCGTCGATGCAGCCGACGCTGATGGGCGACACGGACGCGAACGTCAACGACCGCATCCTCGTCGACAAGCTCATCCAGACCATCCGCGAACCGAAGCGGTGGGACATCCTGGTCTTCGCGTACCCGCTGCAGAAGAACCAGAACTACGTGAAACGCATGGTCGGCATGCCGGGCGACCGCCTGTGCATCGCGGGCGGCAACCTCTATCTGGTCGCCGACGTCGAGGGCAAACGCACCTACACGATCCTGCGCAAGCCGGCCGACCTGCAGCGGGCGATCTGGAAGAACGTCTATCCGGCGCGGCGCCTGTGCCGTTCGGAGAGCAAGGCGCTCGGCAACACCTGGGTCGGCCAGCCCAACCGCATCTTCAGCGAGAGCGACGACACGATGGCGATCGCGCTCGAAGGCCAGCAGGCGAGCCTCCTGTTCCGCGACGAGGAGGATGGCGGTTTCATCGACCGCGTCTGGGACGGCTACCCCGAAGCGACGGCGCGCGCGATCCGCGACGCGCAGCGGAAGAAGGGACAGCACATGGGCCGGCAGGAGATCGTGCCCGACGCGCGCATCACGGCAACAATCACGGCCGAGAAGGCGCTCGAGTCGTTCGCGATGGAGATCGAGGTGCTGCGGCCCGGCTTCGACCGTTGGGTCTACGCGCTCGTCGTGCGCGGCGGCAAGGGCACGCTGCAGGTGCGGGCCAAGGAGACGCAGATCCTCGGCAGCTCGCCGGAGTTCGCGCTCGAGCTGAGCCCCGGCGTCGCAACCGAGCTGAGCTTCGCGCACGTCGACGACCAGCTGATCGTCTGGCGCGACGGCACCGAGATCCAGACCTTCGACACCGCGGCGTGGGCCTGTCGCGAGGGCTGCGGACCAGTCGATCTGCAGAAGCCCGTCGAAAACCAGCGCGTGACGCCGCAACTGCTGTTCAAGGGTCACGGCAAGCTCGTGTTGTCCGACCTGCGCCTCGACCGCGATCTGCACTACACGCGGTCCGGCGCGCCCGAGGTCATCGAGGTGCCCGGGGGGCACTACTTCATGATGGGCGACAACACGCTGCAGTCGGTCGACTCGCGCGACTGGACCGCCATCACGATCGGCGTCGACGCGGAGAACCGCGTCGTGCCGCCGGACACGCCGGGCGCGCGCATCGTGCGCGGCAACAAGCGCGCGATGCCGCTGAACCAGCCGCCCGATCGCGACGAGACGCCGATCGCGATCCCGAGCGAACACGCGATCGTCATGATCGACGAGTATGGCGAGATCCTGCGGCTCTCGGCCGAGATCGGGTCGAAATGGCCCAAGATCACGTTCCAGCGCGTCGGCGCCGCGAACGGGAGCGGCGAATGGGAAGCGCCGGACACGAAGAACGCGCCCGGCGTGTCGTTCGTGCCGCGGTCCGACATCCGCGGCCGCGCATTGCTCGTGTTCTATCCGTCGCGGCCGCTATCCTGGTTGTTCGGCAGCAACTGGCCAGGGCGGTTCGGATTCGTGCGATGACCGGCAGTGCCATGACAGGAAATGGCGCGAAAGCAGAACGCGTCGAGATCCTGCGGACCCAGGACCTCGTCAAGTCCTATCGCGGCAGGCGGGTCGTCGACCACGTCAGCATCGCCGTGCGCGAAGGCGAGATCGTCGGCCTGCTCGGACCCAACGGCGCCGGCAAGACGACGACCTTCCGCATGGTGGTCGGCATGGTGACTCCCGACGCCGGCACCGTCACGCTGAACGGCGAGAACGTGACGAAGCAGCCGATGTATCGCCGCGCGCGGCGTGGACTCGGCTACCTCGCGCAGCAGGAGTCGGTCTTCAAGCGCATGTCGGCCGTCGACAACATCCGCTGCGTGCTCGAGGCGCAGGGCATGCGGCGCAGCGAGCGCGACGAACGTGCGCACGAGCTGATCAAGGACCTGCAGCTCACGCACGTCGCCGACTCGATCGCCGAGACGATGTCCGGCGGCGAGAAGCGCCGCCTCGAGATCGCGCGCTCGCTCGCGACCGAGCCGCGTCTGTTGCTGCTCGACGAGCCGTTCGCGGGCGTCGATCCGATCACCGTCGAAGAGATCCAGCAGATCCTCGCGGCGCTCGCGCGGTCCGGCATCGCGATCCTGATCACGGAGCACAACGTGATCGCGACGCTGCGCATCACGCATCGCGCCTACATCATCAGCCAGGGGCGCGTGATCGCCGAGGGCGACGCGCAGACGATCATCGCCGACGAACAGGTGCGGCGCGTCTACCTCGGCAACTCGTTCGGCGAAGGCATCACCGAAGAGGAAGAGCGCGGACTCGAGTTGGACTGAGCCGCACCGCGCGAAGCGCGGGGGGGCCCTCAGAACGCGGGAGCCAGCGTCGGTCCACGCGGGACGACTTCGTCGCGGTTGGACGCGTGCAGCAGCGCTTCGTCCTCGCCGACCAGGTGGCGGTTCAGCAGCGAACGCAGCGCGATGTCGGTGGTCTGCATGCCGAGTCCGCGGTAACGCTGCATGATGGCGGGCAGGTCCTGCAGGTTGCCGTTCCGGATCGCGGTTCGCGCCGCCTGATTGCCGATCAGCACCTCCACGACCGGGATGCGGCCGACCCGGTGCATGCGGTGCAGCAGGCTCTGGGCCATCGCGCCGCGCAGAGCGCGCGACAGCCTCGCGCGCAGCCTCGGCTGCTGCTCGAGCGGGAACATCGACACGAGCTCCGTGAGGGCGCCGACGATCGACGCGGCCTGGATTCCGGCGAACACGAGGCAGCCCGATTCCGCGGCGGCGATCGCCGCCTCGGTGGTCTCGGCGTCGACGAGGTCACTGACCATGATCGCATCGACGCCGGAAGCCATCGCCTGGCGGATGCCCTCGGCCGCGGAAGCGACGTGCGTGCCGACTTCGCGCTGGTGCAGCAGCGCGGCACCCTGCTGATGGATGAACCGGATCGAGTCCTCGATCGTGATGATGTGCCGCGAAGGATCCTGGTTCAGCGCCTCGACGAGCGCGGCCATCGTAGTGCTCTTGCCGGAGCCGAAGAAGCCGCCGACCAGGACGAGCCCGCTGCGACACCGCACCATCAAGCCGACCTGCTCGGGCAGGTCCAACGCATCGACCTGTTGCGGCGCCTGTGGCACCGGGTGCAGGACCAACGAGTGGGTCCCGGCAGCCTCGGCGATCGTTGCGCGGTAGCGTTGCCCGCTGCGCGAGACGTAGAGGACCTCGACCTGACCGTCGGCCGCGAGCCGCGCGCGGTGGTCCGAGAACAGCATGTCGCGCGTCATCTCCTCGATCTCGCCCGCGAGCACCGGAGTGTCGTCGCCGTTCACGAACTGCCGCTTCACGCGCAGGGAAGGATTGCGTCCCGGCACCAGATGGAGCGCGGAGGCGCCGAGGCGGGTGATCGCAGCGAGCAGGGTTTCGAGTCGTTTCGGGTCCAAGGTTCACCTCGCCGACAATGGAACGTTTCGCGTGCGGTCGAGCAGCCACGCCTTGCGTTCGGCGCGCGGATAGACGTCCTCGATGCGCACCTTGCCGGTCACGACCAGGTCGGCCAGACAATGGTCGAGCGAGTAGCCGCATCGCCCGCCCTCGGCGCGCAACAGCAGACCGACATCGTTGAGATCACCGCTGCGAACGACCTCGCTGACCATGTCGTCGACGAGCAGCAGCTCGGTGGCCGCGACGGCTCCGTTGCCGGTCGCGTCGGGCACCATGTGCCGCACGAGCACTGCACGCAGCACGGCGGCCAGCGACGCACGCATGCGCGGCAGGTCGTATTGCGCGTAGAAGTCGAGGATGCGCAACAGCGCCCCGGTCACGTTCGAAGCGTCGAGGCATGCGATCACGAGCCGCCCGCTCTCCGCGGCGCGCAGCGCGATCTCGAAGGTGTCGGGGCAACCGACGTCGCCGATGACCATCACATCGGGGTCCTCGCGCAGCACGCTGCGCAGCGTCGCGGCGCGCGATGCCGTCGAGATGCCGTAACGCCGCCGCACGACCAACGCCCCGTCCGTGGGCAGCGCCACGGGCTCGTCGGAGACCACCACGACATACTGCGATGCGTCGGCGCAGGCGACGCGCACCAGCGGCGCCACCGCGTCGGCGCGCCCCATGCCACGTTCGCCGACCACGAGCACGAGCCCCTTCGAAGCGCGCACGGCCTGGACGATCTGCTCGGGAATCCCGGCCTCGGCCGGCGACATCGCATTCTTGTCGAACAGCGTCACGCGGACCGCGACCCCGTCGAACTGGCGGAACGCCGTCGCCGTGCCACAGACTGCGCCTTGCTCCATGAGCGGCCGGATCACGAATTGGTGGTCGGCGAGCTCTTCGAGGACCTCGTTGCCCATGATCTCGCGCACGAAGTCCCAGACCTCGGGCCCGCGCACGACGTCGTCGAGCAGCTTGCGCCATTCCGTGCCGACGCGGATGCGAACGAAGCGGCCTTCGCTCACGACGAGCTCGCTCGCGTGGTTGGCACGCGCAGCGTCGATCAGGCACTTGCTCTTCGCATCGGTCGCGTTCACGCGCGCCGCGCGCTCCTCGAAGCGCGTGACTTGCAGCGCGAGCTGTTGCTTGAGGGCGTCTTCGCCGAGCAGTCCTTGTTGGACGAGGATCTGGCCGATCGGCCTGGTGCCGCCCGTCAGGGCCTGGATCGAGAGGCAACGCTCGAGCGCTGCTTCATCGACGGACCCACCTTCGAGCAGTATCGCTCCCAACCTGATGTCATCCATGTGCCGACCTCACGCCTCCGTAGCATCGATCGGCCAGGAGACGCTTTGGTCTTGAGGGCAACGGCGGCCCGCGGCGCCACTGCGGGCTCGCTGGGGCTCAGCGTTGACGTTGCTTTGCCGCCTCTGCGAGCTCGGCCGCGAAGGTCCGGCCCCAGAACCGGCACTGGACCGCAACCTGGCCCCAGATGTGTTTGCAGCGCGCTTTGTCGCCCGCGGCCTCGGCGATCATCGCCTGCATCAGGTTGCCGAGCAGCGGGTCGCCGAGGTGCAACAGCTCGCGATCCGCCTCGGCGGGCACATCGGCCGGCACCGGGCCGCTGCCGAGTCGCGCGAGCAGCATGGCGTAGCCGGCTCGATCTTCGAGGGCCACCGCGGCCAGCATGCCGGCCCAGGCGTGCGTGACGGACTTGCTCGCGAGCGCGCCGTCGAGCGTGATCTGCAGCATGCGCTGTCGCTCGATGCCGTCGAGATCACCGTCCGCGAGCATCAGGATCGCGCCGTCGACGTCGGGCGTCGGATACTTGCCGCGGAGCCCGAAGCCGACGATCAGCGCCACGGCGACCAGGAACAGGACGAGCGGCCACGTCAGGATCCGTTCGCGGCGGGGCGCCTGGGGTGGCAATCGGGGTGGGGAGGCTGCCGCGGCAGACATTCACGGCCAAGTCTCGCCGGTGGTACTGGGGTCGGGCAACCCAAGATCCGGGCCAACCGCACGGGCACTTCGCAGACGGATCGAGCCGGGACTATCTCGATCGCGAGAACCTGCTAGACTGCGCGCGAGACAGCACGGTCCAGGCTTCACGCTCCTAGACCCCGGTAGATTCCCTGATGCGCCGCGCGAAACGCTTGCGCCGCAGCGAATCAGCGACGGGGGGAAGCTGGGATCGCGCCCCGAACCCTCATGCCATCAAAAACCAAGGTGACTGCGAAGAAAGCGAAGACGAAACCCCGGTCTGCAAAGAAGGCGGTCAGCTCGGCCAAGGCCAGACGGCCGGTCGCGCCGAAGAGCAAGGCCCCGGCTGCGTCCCGGCCCTACGTGCCACGGGCGGTCTCGAATCTCGACGATGACGATGTCCTGATGGCCCACGGCGGTGGCGGCGGGGGCTTCGGTCGCTGTGGCGGCCGGCTGCTGTCGAGCCTGCTCGAGCAGCAACTGTGCAACCGCCTGGGCATCGCCGGGGTTGTGCACAGTCACAGCCCACGCCACTACGAGATCCGCTATGCCGAGAGTCAGGTCGCTGCCTACGCGCCGATGATCGTGCTGCGTGGTCGCGGCCGGGAAGGCAAGAGCGTTGTCATCGAAGCCATCGCGGAAGCCAGCGCCCCGATCTTGCGCAAGGTGATCGCGTTCCGGAGCCAGTATGGCCAGGAGTTCTACGTGATCCTGGTTGCCCCGGACGAGGTGCTCGACGAGATCCCCGTGGCGGCCTACGACGAGTCGTGCTCGTCGACGAACGTCAACACGCTGATCGCGCGCCTCGCCGAATAGAGCCGGCCGAATGAACCGGATGGGGGGGCTCGGCGGGCCGGGCGAAGCGATGCTGGCGAAGGCGGGGCCCGAACAGTATCGTGCCTCGCCCAAATGTTCGTGAATCCCCAGGGTCACCGACGTTGACGATCGACCTCGTCCAGCTCGCACGTTCCCTCCAACTCGACTCCCTCGAAAGCGCGTGGAGCGAGACAGCCAAGGCCCCTCGCGCGGATGACACGAACCGCTACGCCGCAGTCATCGATCTGCTGTGCGACCAGGACATGGCGAGCAAGGCACTGGGCATGGCGACCGTCATGATCGACGCGCTGAACGCCAACAGCGAGGTCGATGCCGCGATGGAGCTCGGTTTCCGCGTCATGCGGCGCAGCGCGCACAACGAAGCTCTCACGAAGAACGTCGTGAGCCTGATCGAGAAGCGATACGCCGAGGAGGAGTGGCTCTCGGTGCTCAAGGAGCGCGCGGGGCTGCATGCGACGCCGAGCGTCGCGGGGATCCTCGAGTTCGATCGCCTGCGGCGCTACACGAGGGGATACGTCGTCTACCACTCCGCTGGCTGGGGTGAAGGCTGCATCGAAGAGTTCTCGGCCGCGTCGCAGGAAGTGACGGTCGCGTTCGCGACGGGCCGGCGCGAGAGCTTTCCGCTCGACACGCTGCTCTCGCGGTTCAAGGCGCTCGACGCCAACGATCTGCGCGCGATGAAGCTGCTGCAGAAGGACAAGCTGCGCGAAGAAGCCGAACGCGATCCGAGCGCGCTGATCCGCCGCACGGCCGCGCTCTACCGCGGCACGATCACGAGCCTGCAGGTCAAGAACGAGCTGTGCCCGTCCGTGATCCCCGAGAAGGAATGGCCCACGTTCTGGAAGCGCGCGAAGACGGCGGCGGCCAAGGACCCCTGGGTCAAGGTCGAAGGCTCGACGACGCGGCCGACGTTCGTGATTCGCGACAAGCCGGTCGGTCTGGTCGAAGAGGCGAAGACGGCGCTCACGCACCAGAACGATCTCGGCCAGCGCATCGGGGTGCTGCGCGACTACCTCGCGCGCTGCAGCGACCAGGACGTGCGCGCGGCGATCCTCGATCTCGCGAAGCAGACCATCGAGAGCGCGATCAAGGACACCACCGCGGCCAAGAAGAATGCGACCTCCCACGCGCACATCCTCGACGGCATCCTGTTGCTCGAGGAGCACGGCCTGCGCGCTTCGATTCCCGCGGCGAACGAGCTGCGCGCGATGCTGCGCAAGGAGGACGGAACGCTGCAGCCTGCCGCGATCGACCGGCTCGCCACGCAGGCTTCGCGCGAACACGCCGTGGAGCTGCTGCCGGCAGCGCTCGGCGAGAACTGGGCCGAGCAGTGTGCAGCGCTGCTGACGGACTGGCCGAACTCCGTGCTCGAGAACGTCGTCGAGAAACTCGTCGCCATGGGCAGCGGCGCCCTGTGCCTGCCGCTCTGGGACAAGGTCGCGCCGTATCCGAAACGCTTCCCGCTGCAGACCTACCTGCTCGGCAAGCTCTACGCCGAGGGGATCTTCGACCAGAGCCCGCAGCGCCCGACGCCGGTCACGGTCGGCCGCGTGCTGCTGCACCTCGGCCGCGTGCTCAACGAAGACCGCAAGAAGAGCGTGCTGCACAGCCGCCTGTTGGGTCGCCTCACGAGCCTGCTCACGGGCAAACGAGGGCTGCTGCACCGCGCGTTGGAAGGCATCTCGCGCGACGACCTGTCGCACTACATCGGCATCCAGAAGCGCGCCGGCGAGGACTTCCCGCAGGAGGTCGTCGACATGATCGACCGCGTGGTCGCCGACCACTACCCGGACCTGCACGCGAAACCGGAGCTGCCGTTCTGGGAGAAGGACAACATCTACACGACCCGCAGCGGCTTGAAGCGCGTCAAGGAGGACTATCGCGTGCTGGTCGAGGACAAGATCCCGGCCAACAGCAAGGCGATCGGATCCGCTGCAGCGCTGGGCGATCTCAGCGAGAACAGTGAGTGGGACGCCGCGATGGAAGAGCAGCGCAATCTCACGGGACGCGCGCAGGCGATGGACCAGCAGATTCGCAGCGCGCGTCTGATCGAGGAGCAGGAGATCCCGACGGATCGCGTCGCCCCGGGCACCAAGATCACGCTCGTCGAAGAGCCGAGCGGCAAACGGATCGTGTATCGCGTGCTCGGCCCGTGGGACGTCGACGATCAGACGATCAATTACCTGGCACCCATCGCCAAGGACCTGCTCGGCAAGAGCGTCGGCGAGAGCGCCGAGCTGCCGGCCGTGAGCGGACCGATCCGCGTCCGCATCGACTCGATCGAACGCATCGTGTGACCGCCGAACCTCTCCCGTTCCGGCTCGACCTCGGCGCGGGCGACTTCCTCGTCGGCGATCAGCTGCCCGGTGACCGGCCCGGCTACGTCTTCCTGCACGGCCTCGGTTCGGTGCGCAATGGCGAGAAGAGCGCTTCGCTGCTCGCGCACGCCGCCGCGCGCGGACGCGCGTTCGTGCGCATCGACATGCGCGGTCACGGCGACTCGTCGGGCAAGCTCGGCTGCGTGAAGGTCAGCGAGCTGATCGCCGACGCCGTGCGTCTGCTCGAACGCACGGGCCCGTGCCTCCTGGTCGGCTCGAGCCTCGGCGCGCTCGTCGGCGCATTCGCGGCGGCAGCGCGGCCCGAGCTCGTGCGCAGTCTCGCCCTGCTCGCGCCGGCGGTCGGGTTCGTGACGAACCTCGCAGGACGCCTCGATGAGCAGGGACGCATGTGGACCAGCGAAGGGCTCGGCTTCGTCGTCGAGCCGCAAGTCATCGAAGACGGCAAGCAGCTCGACGAGTCAGGTCTGCCGGCGCGACTTCGCGTGCCGACGCTCGTCGTGCACGGCACCGCCGACGAGGTGATCCCGGTCCGCGCCGGTGAGCGCTTCTTCGCGGCCATCCCCCACGCCCGCAAGGAGCTGTGGCTCGTGCCGGGCGGCGACCACCGCCTGAATACGATCGCCGACCAGATCTGGACCCGGTTCGATCGCCTGCTCGATCGCGTAGGATGAACGGTCCATGCGCCTCCAAGACCTGCAGACGCCGACCCTGCTGATCCACCTCGACCGGGTGCGACACAACCTGGCGGCGATGCAGCGCTGGCTGGGTGGCGCGATGGACCGCTGGCGCCCGCACGTGAAGACGTGCAAGGTGCCGGAAGTGCTGGCGCTGCTCCTGCAGGCCGGCGTGCGCCGCTTCAAGTGCGCGACGACGCGCGAAGCCGACGTGCTGCTGCAGACGGCCACGGACGCGCGTTGTGGCCCGATCGACGTGCTGGTGGCGATGTCCACGCACGGCGCCAACCTCGAGCGCGCGACCAGCCTCGCGGCGGCTCATCAGGCGCACCGTCTGTCGATGTTGACGGAAGAACCGCAGCACGCTGCGGCGCTGCACACGCGAAGGCTCGGCGTCTTCGTCGACCTCGACCCGGGCTACCATCGCACGGGAATCCCGCTGCCCGAACGCGAACGCATCGCGGCGGTCGCACGCGCCGCGGGACCGGCTCTGCGCGGCCTGCACTGCTACGAAGGCCACCTGCACGACGGCACGATGGCCGAGCGCGAGGCGTCGGCCCATGCGATCTACCGCGACTTCGCCGCGGTAGCGCGCGCGCTCGCGGTGCGCGGTGAGCTCGTCACGTCGGGCACGCCGACGTTCCCGGCCGCGCTCGCGTTCTCGGACTTCGCGGCGTTCGAGCACACCATCAGCCCCGGCACCGTCGTCTACTGGGATGCGCGCAGCGCGCAGCTCGGCATCGAGGGTTTCCGCTGCGCGGTCGAGGTTCAGGCGCGCGTCATCAGCCGCCCGACCGCGGAACGCTTCACGGTCGACGCGGGCAGCAAGGCGCTCGATGCGGCCGCGGGCAATCCGTGCGCCGAGCTCGTCGGCGAGTGGACCGGCACCGCACTGACACCGAGCGAAGAGCATCTGCCGTTGCGTTGTGGGCCCGGCGTTGCCCCGCCGGCGGGCACGCTCGTGCGACTCGTGCCGCGCCACGTGTGCCCCACGGTGAACCTCGCCGACGAGGCCGTGCTGCTCGACGAAGGTTGCATCGTCGCGATCGTTCCGATCCGCGCGCGCGGACACGAAACCGTCGACGATGCTTCGCCGCGCGCGCAGGCACGCGAGACTCCTCGAACACGGGTGGAACAGCCGTGATCCCCGTTCCTCCGCACCTCAAACGACTAGCCGACCAGATCGACGGCTGGCTCGATCTGCGTTGTCCCGAACGGGTCCTCGAGCTGCTGCCGCCGATGCTCGCCGATCCAGGCGCCCGTCCGGCGGGGCTCACGATGCGCATCCGCGCCTACGTGCGGCAGGCCCGCTGCGCCGAGGCCCTGGTCGACCTGGCCGAGCTGCGCACGACCCAATCGGACCTGGAGTGGATCGACCTCACCGAGGCGTGGTGCCGCAAACGCACCAACGACCTGCGCGGCGCGATCCGCTGCATGGAGCAGTTGCTCGAGCGCAACCAGCGATCCGGGATCGGCCACTACAACCTCGGCTGTTACCTGGCGCTCGACGGCCAGCGCGATAGGGCGATCGACGAAGTGACGATCGCCTGCGGCATGCAGTCCGAGTTCCGCGATCACGCGCGCGACGAACCCGACCTCGACAGCCTGCGCACCGACGCGCGTTTCCGCCAGCTCCTGCGCCAGGGCGGCTCGGCCGGCGAAGCCGCGAAAGGCGGCGGCTTCGATGCTGGATCGGACCCGGGCCGCAACTGAGCTGACTGAGTTTGCCGACCGAGCAGCCTGGTTTGGGGGCCCGCGGGCTGTTCGCGGACCACACCGCAGGCGGCCATGGCAGCGGGACTCCCGCACCGCGATCAGTCGCGTTCCACGTTGTGGTCGAAAGAGGGACTCCTTGCGATCTCCACCACTCACTCTCGATCCCAGCGCCGCGCGCCTTGCCCTCGAGAGCAACATCGCGAGGGTCGTGGCCATCCCACGCGACACGATCGAGCCCCTGCTCTGTGCGCTCGTCGCGGGCGGCCACGTGCTGCTCGAAGGCATTCCCGGCATCGGCAAGACCCTGCTCGCGCGGACGATCGCGCAGAGCATCGACGGCGACTTCCGCCGCATCCAGTTCACGAACGACCTGATGCCGAGCGACGTGGTCGGCACGGCCGTGTGGCGGCCCGACATCGGCATGTTCTCGTTCGTGCGCGGCCCGCTGTTCGCGAATCTCGTGCTGGCCGACGAAATCAACCGCACGAGCCCGCGCACGCTGTCCTGCCTGCTCGAAGCCATGGAGAGCGGCCGCGTCTCGGTCGAGGGCCAGACGCTCGAGCTGGGGCTTCCGTTCACGGTGCTCGCGACGCGCAACCCGATCGAGTTCCACGGCACCTACCCGGTGCCCGAGGCTGCGCTCGATCGTTTCCTCGTGCGCGTCGAGATCGGCTATCCGGAGGCCGTGTTCGAGAAGGCGCTCTACAAGGGCAGCGACCCCGAGGTCGCCCTCGCGGCAGTGAAGCCCGTGCTCTCGCGCGACGATCTGCTGGCCATGCGGGCGCTGGCAGCCGAGGTGCAGGTGCGCCCGGCCGTCGCCGAATACGTCTATCGCGTCGTGCAGGCGAGCCGGACACACCCCGACGTGCAGCTCGGCGCGAGCCCGCGCGCTGCGCTCGCCTGGCTCAAAGCCGCCAAGGCCCGCGCGCTGTTCGACGGCCGCAAGTACGTGCTGCCGGACGACCTCAAGGCGCTTGCCATACCGGCCCTCGCCCACCGGCTCTTCCTGCGCGGCGGCGCGCCGGCGGACGAGCTCGTGCAGGAGGTCGTGCGAACCACCGAGGTGCCGCTCTAGGCGGAGAGCGACCATGCGCGTCCGCCCGACCACTCTCGGCATCAAGGGCTTCTTGCTGCTCGGCGCGCTCGAGTTCACGTTCCTCGCGAGCGGTTATCGGAACCTGTTCTTCCTGCTGATCGCGTTCTGCTGCTCGCTCGGCGGGCTCTGTCTCGTGTGGTCGCTCGCCAACCTGCGGCGCCTCCAGGCGCGGCTGCTCGAGCCGCCGTTCGCCGGCGCGGATGCCGCGCGCCCGCTGCGGCTCGCGCTGCAGTGTCGCAAGACGCACGTGGACCTCGCGGTCGAGCTGCTCGTGCGCGGTGTCTGGACCGAGATCGCCTACGTGCCGTTCGCGCGGGGCACGGTCGAGCTCGACGCGACCTTCCCCGCACTGCCGCGCGGAGTGCACGAGGTGCAGGGCTTCCGGATCCTCACGCGCTTCCCGTTCGGCTTCTTCCGCGCGCGGCTCGACCTTCCTGTCGCCGCGACGCTCGTGACCCACCCGAATCCCGACGCCGCCGACCGGGACGAGCTCGGCCTCGACCGGCAACACGCGTCGCACGTGGCGCCCGCGGGTCAGCGCAGTCCGGCGGTCGCCGGGTTGCGCGAGTTCCGCACCGGCGATGCGCTCGCCGACGTGCATTGGAAGGCGAGTGCGCGGCGTGGCACGCCGATCGTGAAGGAGCGCGAGATCGAGAGCGGCACGGGCATCGAAGTGGCGATCGACCGCCGCTGCGCGCCCGACGCCCTCGAGTCGGCGCTGGCAATCGCGACGCGCGTGCTGCTGGACCGGCGGCACGACGAGCGCAAGCTGCACCTGCGCAGCCAGGACTGCGTGCTCGAAGTCGGCCCGCGTCGCCACGGGGAGACGCAGGCACTGCTCTGGCTCGCGGCAGCGACGCCGCTGCCGTCCTCGGCACCACCCGTGCCGGCCACGTCGGCCGCTTGTCTGTGGCTGCCAACACGCGCGGCAGGAGGCGTTCGATGACCGACAGCCTCTTCCCGATGCTGCTCGTGCTGACCATGTTCGACCTCGGGTTCGTGCAGATCACGGACGCGGTGCCCGGCACTGGCCTGCTGCCGCTGTGGCTGCTCGCGGCCGGATCGCCGTGGCTGCGGCGACTGCAGCGATACACGTCGTATCGCGTGACCTGGAACCTCTGCGTCATCGTCGTGTTCACGATGCTGGTCAACCACGCGTCGACCACGGGTCTGCTGCACATGCTCGAGGACGGCCTGCTGCTCGCCGTGCTCTGCCAGGTGCACCTGCTCAACAACGTCAACGACACGCAGCGTCCCGATCTCGTCTTCTTCAACTCGTTCCTGATCGCGTTCGTCACGAGCTTCTTCTCGTCCGACCTGATGTGGTCGATGCTGTTCGTGCTGCATTCACTCGCGTTCGTGCCGGCGCTGCAGATCCACGTGCTCGCGCAACGCAAGCTCGGGCTCGGGCGCCAGCTCACGTTCGCGCTGATCCGCGACGGCATGAGGCGCACCGTCGTGATCGGCATCGTCACGGCCATCGTGTTCGTCGCGTGGCCCCGCAACTTCCAGCGCGAAGGGTGGCTCGGCGGCACCTTCATGCTGCGCGAGGAGTTCGCGGCAGGTCTCGCCGAAGAGATCCGCCTCGATCGTGAGCATCGCGTCTACCTGAGCAACGAGGTCGTCATGGTCATCGAGCCGATCTCTGGTCAGGCCGAGGACGTGCCGACACATTGGCGCGCGACGGCCTTCTCGGAGTTCGACGGCTCCTCGTGGCACCCGCAGGACCTCACCTACTTCGGCAGCCGCGCGAGCGATCCGACGTGGGAGCGCAGGCCGGACGGGTCCTGGGAACGGGACCTGCCGCGCGGCAATGGCGTCGTGCGCGTCCGGCTCAACGACTGCACGGCGCGGCGTTTGATCTGTCCGCTCGAGAGCCGCTCGATCCGCATGATCCGCGGCGACGGGCTCGCTTTCGACCCGCAACCCTACGGCGTGTTGGCCTTCGTGCAGCCCGACGACGCATCGGACAAGCCCATCGTCTACTCGGTACAGCTCGGAGCGAACTCGGGCGTCACGCGCGCGGCCGGGCGGGCTCGCGAGCGGCTGATCTCGCTGCCGAAGAGCCTCGTGCCCGTGTGCCTGCCGGAGCTGGCAGCGCGGCTGCGCGCCCAAGCGCCGCCGGACGCCGACGACGCCGCGATTGCACTCGCGAGCTGCGCGTGGTTGCAGCAGCACAGGAGCTATCAACTGCCCGGTGAGCCCGGGTTCGCGGCGGACATCGAAGCGTTCCTGCTCGGAACGGGGGCGGGCCACTGCGAGTACTTCGCGACCGCGCTCGCGCTGGTCCTGCGCCAGCAGGGGATCCCGTGCCGGCTCGTCGGCGGTTTCCTCGCCCAAGAGTGGGATCCCCAGATGAAAGCCGTCGTGACCCGCGCGCGGCATGCGCATGCCTGGGTCGAAGCGCTCATGCGCGATGGTTCGTGGCTCACCCTCGACGCGACGCCCGCAGCCGAATTGATGCAGGGCCACACGGCGCAGGTGACGTGGTGGCGCGCGATCATGGCGGAGCTCGAACGGCTCTGGCAGGAAGTGACCGATTTCGACGGCGAGAAGCGCGCGGCATGGCTGCAAGCCCTGATCTCGATGCCCGTCGATCATCCGTTCCCGACCGCTGCCGTGGTCCTCGCCGTTGGCGCGCTCTGCTACCTCAGGCGGCGGCACCGCGTGTTGCCCGCAATCGTGAAGCTGCGGCGGGCGATGCGGTCTGCCGGGCTGACGCTGCACGCCGGCGAGACGCCGCGCGAGCTGCTGGTCCGAGCTGGTTCGGCGCAGCTGACGCCGGAGTGCCTCTCCGCGCTGCGAGCCGCCGCGCTCGAGCACGAATCACTGCGCTACAGCAGCGCCGCCAACGCCGAAGACTGATCGCGCCGAGCAGTGTCCGAGGGAGCGCTACGGCATCCAGCCCGGTTTGCGCTTGCCGAGGAACGCCGCAAAGCCCTCACGCGCTTCGGGCGTCGCGCGCAGCGCGGCAATCCACTTCGAGGTCACCGGGATCGCATCCTCGAGCGACAGGTGGGCCACGGCGCCGATCAGCTGTTTGGCGCTCGCGACCGCCGCGGGCCCCGACGACAGCAACTCGTCGGTGGCGCGCTGGACTGCGGCGTCCAGCTCTGCAGCCGGCACGGCGCGGTGCACGAGCCCGATGCGCTGCGCTTCGCGCCCATCGAAGCGTTCACCCGTCAGGAACAGCGTTCGCGCGCGCCCCGCGCCGATCTTCTGCATCACGAACGGCGAGATCACGGCCGGCACGATGCCGAGCTTGACCTCGGTGAGACCGAACTGGCAGTCCTCGGTGCAGATCGCGACGTCCACTGCCGCCGTGAGACCCGTGCCGCCGCCGAGCGCGTGGCCGTGGATGCGGCCGACGACGGGCTTCTTGCAGCGCGCGATCGACAGGAACATGCGCGCCATGCGATCCGCGGAGCGCTCGTTGCGATCCGGCGGCAGATCCGCCTGTTCCTGCATCCAGGCGAGGTCGGCGCCGGCCGAGAAACTCTTGCCGTTGCCGCTCAACACGACGACACGCGCCGTGGGATCGCCGTCGGCGGCGCGGAACACGGCCTGCAGCTCGTCGACCACGGTGCCGTTGAAGGCATTGCGGACGTCGGGGCGATTGAGGCGAACGTGCAGGATCGATCCGCTCGGGACGACTTCCAGAGTCTGGTAGCTGCTCATCGCCGAGCAGGGTGGCGATCTCACCGTTCCGATTCCAGTGCCAGCGCCGCGAACGCAGTGGTGGACGCCAAGGTCACGTCGTGGGACAAACCCGACCTGTGCCCCCGTCATTGAAGATCCTGATCACGGGGGCCCTGTTCGCGACGGGCGGGGCCCTGATCAAGAGCTGCGACTACCCGTCGCTGCAGCGCGCGGGAATGCGCGCCTGCATCGCGGCCGTGACGATCTTCGTGCTGCTGCCCGAGGCACGGCGCTGGCCGAACCGGCGCATCCTGCGTCTCGTGCCGGCCTACTTCGGCGCCACGTGCTTGTTCGTGGTCGCGAACACGCTGACCACTGCGGCGAACGCGATCTTCCTGCAGTCCACGGCGCCGCTGTGGCTGATCCTGCTGAGCCCCCTGCTGTTGCGCGAGCCGCCGAGCCGCGCCGACATCATCGCGCTCGGCTGCATCCTGCTCGGCATGTCGCTGTTCTTCCTGTCCCCCACCGAGGCCGTCGCCACGGCACCGGAGCCGCGGCTCGGGGACTGGTTCGCGATCGCCTCGGGCGTCAGCTACGCGCTGCTGCTGCTCGGCATGCGCTGGCTCGGGCGCGCCGGGCAGGGCGAAGCGTGCGCCGCGATCGCGTGGGGCAATGCGCTGACGTTCCCGATCGCGATCGCGCTGATGCCCGCGGTCGGTCAGTCGCCGATCGCCGGCACCGGCAAGGACCTGGTCGTGATCCTCGTGCTCGGCGTGTTCCAGGTCGGCCTCGCCTACGCGTTGCTCGTGCGCGCGATCGAACGTGTGCCCGCCGTGCGCGCCTCGTTGCTGCTCATGATCGAACCGGCGCTGAGCCCCGTGATCGCCTACCTCGCGCACGGGGAAGCGCTGCGCCCGGCCGCGATCGCCGGTGGAGCGCTGATCGTCGGCGCCGTGTTGTTCGGCAGCCTGATCGCCCGGCCCCGGGCGACGCCCGCCGACGACACGCGCGCCTGACCGCGACTACTTCTCGCCCTTCCAGCCCTTGTCGGACGCGTCGCTCGCCGTCTGCTTCTGCGCCTTGGCTTCTGCGCGCTCGCGTTTCTCGTTCTCGCGCTCGCGCTTCTCGTTCGCTTGCTGCGCGCGCGTGAAGGTCTTGCCTTTGTCGATCCCCATGTTGTTGTCGTAGTAGGCGCGCCCGTAGTCGACGAACGACTCCATGTCGAAGTCGGCGAGCTTCTGGAACGGCCGCGCCATCATGCGCTCGTGCACGACCTGCATGATCGGCTTGAGCACCGGCAACCCGTTGTCATCGAGCTCGAACGTGTCGCGCGTCTCGGTCTTGTTGCGCTCCATCTCGGCCCATTGGTCGAACCCCTGCCAGCCGCTGCGCGGGCTCGACTCCTCGAGATGGCGCCGCAGGTGCGAACGATGCAGCGCCGCGAACATCGTGTCCCTGGCCGGCTGCTTGATCGCGTCGTCGGTGTAGAGCCGATGGATCTCGAGCGCGAGCCGCAGTTCCTCGACCAGATCCTCGGGATGCCAGAAGCCCGGCAGCACGTGCAGCACGGTCCCGTCACCGGCCAGCACGACAAGCTGCACGTTGCGCCCGCCAGCGCCGTTGGTCGTGCCGACCGCGGTCTGGTTGGGTCTGTAGCCGTGAGACAGGCCGACGTGCTTGTCTTTTTCGATGTTGGCGAACCCGACCACGAACCGGTCCTGCAGCAGGTCCATCACTTCTTCGTTCGGCAGGGACACGCCCCGCAGACTTTGCAGCGCGCTTCAAGCGAACCCGTCGATCTTCTCGCCGAGCGCCTGCAGCCAGAGAACGGGCTTGCCCGAAGCACCCGCGTGATCGCGAGCGGCCGCCAGACTGTTGCACCACTTCAGCGTCTTGACCGCATCCACGGCCTTCTTGAGGTCCCTGCCGGCGACCTTCGGACCCGCAACCGCCGGGTCGGGGTCCTTCACCTTCTTGCCGGACTTCTTGGCCGGATCCTTGGTCTCCTTCGCGGGCTCCGCGGGCGCCTTCGACGCCTCGTTGTTGAACCACGGCTGCGCGCCGAGGGCCGGGTGGTCCACCGGCGGCGGCGTCATCGGCACGCCGGGCATCGGCGCCGGCATGCCGCTGTGCAGCTGGGCATTGGCCGCGACGGTCAGGAACAGGATCGCTGCAGGAACGAGCAATCGCGATGTCATTGGTTTTGGCATCTGCATCTCCGGGCCGGGATCGCTCCTCGGGAGGGGACCGAGGGCACCACTTGGACCGGGCACCAGCATAGTGCGTAAGGGCGTTTCTTGC
>Ga0111538_10002132_pt1 | contig 27890 bp, 19 predicted proteins | sample SoiMethybrSBSTD1_FD_79669 | JGI IMG/M metagenome (GOLD analysis project Ga0111538, IMG submission 79669) | Bulk soil microbial communities from a Populus tree surrounding site in Tennessee, USA - Soil MetaG P. TD hybrid SBSTD1 (version 2)... | ecosystem: Environmental > Terrestrial > Soil >...
TGACCTCTACGACGTGTCGCTGCGGCCGCACGGAACGTTGCGCGCGTTCTCGCGTCACGATTTTGTCGACGACGTGCTGGCCCAGCCAGGAGACTACGACATCACGTCGAGCGTCAACTGGTCGCAGCTGCAGGCCGCGGGTGCGCGACTGGGTTTCACGACCGTCGAATTCGCGCAACAGGACCGGTTCCTCATGCGCGCGGGGCTGCTCGACGAACTGGAGCGCGCGATGAATCGAATAACGTCTGACGCCGACAAGCTGTCGTTGAGCGCGGGCGCGCGCGAGATGATCCTGCCCGGCGGAATGGCTTCGAGTTTTCAAGTACTGGTACAGAAGAGAGGTTTCTAAATCATTGTTTATAGATATTTCGCATAGTGTCGAACACGGAATGATCACCTACAAAGGTCTGCCCGCCCCGGTGATCTCCGACTTCATGTCGCGCGAAGCGTCGCGCAGTCACTACGCCGAGGGAACTGAATTCAACATCGCCAGGATCGATATGGTCGCGAACACCGGAACGTATCTCGACAGTCCGTTCCATCGCTACGCGCGCGGCAAAGACCTGGCCCATCTCGAGCTCGAATCGGTCGCGAATGTCGACGGCATCGTCTTGCATTGTTCCGATCGCGCCATCGGCGAGCAAATGATGAACGGTCTGGATGTGCGCGGCAAGGCTGTGTTGTTTCACACTGGCTGGGACGTGCACTGGCGCACTGAAACCTACTGGAACGGCGAGCATCCGTTTCTCACTGAAGGCGCCGCGACGTATCTCGCAAAGGGCGGCGCGAAGATCGTCGGCATCGATTCGTACAACATCGATTCGATCACAGATGCAAAGCGGCCCGCGCATTCGATCCTGTTGGGCCATGACATTCCAATCGTCGAGCATCTGTGCGGACTCGGCGAACTGCCTGATTCAGGTTTCAAATTCTTTGCGGTGCCGGTGAAGGTACGAGAGTTTGGCACGTTTCCTGTCAGAGCATTTGCGATTGTGTAAAGCGGGATCTTAGGAGGAACCGAGATGTCGTTATTCGCGAGACTCATAGTGATTTTATTCGCCGCGGTCGGGATTGCGACGGCTCAACGTCCATATTTTTCCGAGCCCTCGCTTTCGCCCGACCGCAAAGAGATCGCGTTTGTTTCCGGCGGTGACATCTGGACTGTTCCGTCAACGGGCGGCGTTGCCGCGCTGCTCGTTTCGCATGCGGCAACCGAGTCGCGTCCACTGTATTCGCCGGACGGCAAACAGCTCGCCTTTATCTCCACGCGCACCGGCAATGGCGACATCTACGTGCTGACTCTCGCCACCGGCGATCTGAAACGAATCACTTTCGACGACTCTCTCGATCAACTCGACGGTTGGTCGCGCGACGGCGCCTGGCTGTATTTCAGTTCGACCAGCCGCGACATCGGCAACTTGAACGACGTGTATCGAGTTTCGACTAATGGCGGCACGCCGTTGCAGGTCAGCTCCGATCGTTACACGAACGAGTTTTTCAGCGCGCCGTCTCCCGACGGGAAGACGCTCGCGTTCAGCGCGCGCGGCATCGCGTCGGGCCAGTGGTGGCGCCGGGGTCACAGCCATATCGACGAAGCCGAAGTGTGGCTGTTGCGGTCGTTTGACGATGGACCAGGAACGTACGAGCGCGTGACCGAAGCGGGCGGCGCCAAAGAGATGTGGCCCATGTGGAGCGCTGACGGACGCCGCCTTTACTACATCTCCGATCGCACCGATGCGAGCAATAAAAGCGGCGCGCAAAACATCTGGACCACAGCCGTTGGACGTTCCGAGTTTCGTCGCCTCTCAAACTTCACCGACGGCCGCGTGCTTTGGCCCAACATTTCTTACGATGGTCACGAAGTAGTTTTCGAACGCAACTTCGCGATTTGGAAGTTGGACACTGAAACGGGGAAGACGGCGGAAGTTCCGATTACTCGTCGAGGCGCCGCTTCGGGTCCCGGGATTGAACGGCTGCAACTTACCAATCGCATCAGCGAGATGCAGTTGTCGCCGGACGGGAAGAAAGTTGCTTTCATCGTTCGTGGCGAGGTGTTCGCGGCGTCTGCTGCTGACGGCGGCGATGCAACCCGGGTGTCGAAGAGCGCTGCCGAGGAGTATCAAGTGACGTGGGCGCCGGACAGTCGTCGTCTCGTCTACGTTTCGGGCCGCGACGCAACACCGCATCTGTTTCTTTACGACTTCAACAGCAACACCGAAACACAACTCACGCGCGACGCCGCCGATGATTCCACGCCACGCTTTTCGCCTGACGGAAAGTCGCTGGCCTTCATTCGCGACGGGAAAGAGCTGCGCGTGATGGACATGGCCGCCAAGACAGAGCGCGTGGTGGTGACGGCGTTCTTCGAACGTCCGCCAATAATTGCCGACCGGCCGTACGTGTGGTCTCCCGACAGCAAGTGGCTGGCGTATATTCCGGTCGGCGAAAACCAATTCAAGAACTTGCACATCGTCGCCGCCGAAGGTGGACCCGGAAGACCAGCGAGTTTTCTTGCGAACGTCTTTAGCAACACGGTGTCGTGGAGTCCCGACGGTACGTTCATGTTGTTTGACTCAGGGCAGAGAACTGAGAGCACGCAACTCGCGCGTGTCGATCTGATCCCGCGCACGCCGCGCTTTCGCGAAGATCAGTTTCGCGATCTGTTTCGCGAAGAGACGCCGCGCAACACGCCGCGGCCCGAACCTCGTCCATCGCCAACTGAAAGTCCGGCCGCATCACCGAGTCCCAGCCCTGCTGCGAGCCCCTCAGACGAGCGACGCGCCGCGCCAAAACCGGTCCAGGTCGTATTTGAAGACATTCGCCGGCGCTTGAGTCTCTTGCCGGTCGGCGTGGATGTGAACGAGCAGAGCATCAGCCCTGACGGGAAGTGGATCGTGATGATCGCGAGCTCGGTCAATCAACTGAATCTATATCTCTACTCACTCGACGAACTGTCGCGCGATCCGATCGTGGCGAAGCAACTGACATCGACGGCCGCGACGAAGACGTGGGCGCAATTCACGCCTGACAGCAAGGAGATCTTCTATCTCGATAACGGTCGCATCGGTGCAGTGAATCTCGAGGGACGCACGCGTTCGCTGGCGGTGACGGCCGAGATGGACGTCGACTTCTCGCGCGAGAAGGTGGAAGTGTTCCGTCAGGGATGGTCCTACCTGCGCGACAACTTCTACGATTCCGGTTTTCACGGCCAGAATTGGGAACAGGTACGCACTCAATACGAGGCGCTGATCGCCGGCTCGCAGACTCCGGACGAAATGCGCCGCTTGCTGAACTTGATGGTTGGTGAGTTGGATGCGTCGCATCTGGGCGCTTCAGCGCCTCAGTTCGGCAATCCCGGACCGACAACGGGCCGGCTTGGTCTGCGTTTCGATCGACGTGAATTCGAAACGAACGGTCGACTGCGTGTTACGGAAGTCGTGAGTCTTGGTCCAGCGGCTATTGCCGGAACGATCAAAGTGGGCGACTACCTGATCGCGGTCGACGGACGCAACATCGATCGGACCACAAATCTCGACGACGCATTGAATTATAAAATTGGACGGCGAATCAGTCTGATGGTTTCGAGCCAGGGCGGCGGCACTGGAAGTCGGGAAGTGATAGTTCGTCCGGTAAACGGCGCGACCGAGCGTGGACTGCTTTACCGGCAGTGGGTTGAACGAAACCGCGAGTATGTTGCAAAAGCGAGTAATGGCCGGCTCGGCTACGCGCACATGTTCGACATGAGTTCCGCATCGTTGTCGCAGTTGTACGTCGATCTCGACGCCGAGAACTACGGCAAGGAAGGCGTGGTGATTGACGTCCGTAACAACAGCGGCGGGTTTGTGAACGTCTACGCGATCGACGTGCTGGCGCGACGTGGTTACCTGACGATGTCGTTACGCGGGCTGAGCGGTACGCCCGCGCGCACCGTGCTGGGCCAACGCGCGCTGCATCGGCCGACGATCCTCGTCACGAATCAGCATTCGTTGTCAGACGCGGAAGACTTTACTGAAGGTTACCGGACGCTGCGGCTCGGGCAGGTCGTCGGCGAGCCGACTGCCGGATGGATCATCTACACCTGGAACCAGCCGTTGATCGACGGCACCGGATTTCGCTTGCCGCGCATGAAGATCATCGGGAACGATGGCAAGGTGATGGAACGCAACCCGCGCCCGGTCGACATCGAAGTAACGCGCCCGATCGGCGAGACGCTTACGAGCCGCGACTCGCAGTTGGACGTGGCGGTTCGCGAGCTGTTGAAACAACTCGGCGCCTCGCGTTCGACGTCGCCGCGTTAAAGACCCTTCTATTTACTATCACCCTGGAGCATTCGCTGAACGTTCCGGATCTGGGTATTTGTAGCGCTTACCCGAACCGTTTGATCAGGAAGCGTTTTGTAGATTGCGAGCGCCTTGGTGAAGTTATCCAATGCCGTCTTGTAGTCTTTCTTCTGACGGTACGACATTGACCCGATCGCATAATAAGCGTCGGCGAGCTCTTTCTCCCTGCCGGCTGTTTGCAGTGTTGGCAGCACTTCGGCAAAGAGAGGCAACGAACGGTCCGCCAGACTGTCTGCCCCGGAACGGTCAACGGCAATCAAACGATAGAGCGTCGTCGCTTGACCGTACTTATCTCCAATAGTCTCGTAGATCGTTAACGCCTCCCTGTAGTGCTGGAGAGCTTTTGGCCGCTGCGAGACGGGTGTCTGGTAGCCCAGACCGATATCCAAATGTGCTGACGCCACAAGCTTCTTGTCTGGTTGTGCCTTCGCAACAGTTAAGGCTTTGGTGAAATACCGTTCGGCCTTCGTGATGCTTGCATTATCTCGCGCGAGGCTGAAGACCGACCTGCCAATCCTGATGAGAGTGTCGACTTGATGGGCGGGATCGTCGTTGTAGACCGCGACCGCCTTTTCGTAAAGCGTTTCGATCTGTTCCTCGCAGTCCGGCGGATCGAGACGCTCGATGCCGCGGACCATAGCGAAGATTGCATTGACTTCCGCGGCTCGATTCTTGTTTTGCTGCGCGATGTCGATAGCGCGCCGGTACTGCTGGAACGCGCGGTCCTTCTGCGGTCGTTCAGCACTTGCATACAAGAAAGCTATTCGAGTGATCGTAGCAGTCTGCTGAGCGACGTCGTTTTCATACACCGCGATTGCTCGTTCAAAGAACGCCGCGGCATCGGTCTGTGCCTGAGTGCCGTCCAGGGTCATCGACGTCCGCCCCGCATCGAGCAGCCCATTCACCTCCTCACGCTTGTCAACTGGTCGCGCAACGGTCGCAGCCTGATCGTAGTAGGCTATTGCCTGTTCCTTTTTCTCCCGTTGCTCGGACGCAGCGTATGAGTTGCCGATATCTCGCAGTGTTTTCGCTAGCTCTTTGGGATTGTCCTGATAAACAGCGATGGCCTCATTCCAGAGTCGTCCCGTCTCAGCCGTTGATTCCTCGTCGTTGAGGTCTCTGAGCACAGTGCCGGCTGCCAGGAGAGCTCCTACCTGCTCGCGTTTGCGTCCGGCTTCGCGATAAAGCGCAGCAATCTGTTCATAGTAGGCGACGGACTTTCGTCTGCGACTCGGGTCGGTTGCTCTTGCGTACGACTGCGCGATCTCGACCAGAACGTTGACTTTTTTCTGCTTGTCCGTACCGGAAAGGGCAATGACTTTGTCATAGAACTGGTCGGCAAGGCTCTTACCGTACGAAGTCTTAGATTCAGCAAAGAGATCGCCGGCTTTCAACAGAAGTTCTTTCTGCTCTTCCAACTTGCCCATACCGGCGTAGGCTGTGGCAGCAACGTCAAACGCCGCCTGGGCGTTCGCGAGGAGTTCAGTGGCGTTGCTCCCGCTGAGGATTGTGCCGACCATCCTCTGCATTTGGGCCGCTTTTTCTTGCTCCTTTAGCCCTGCGTAATCTATCGCGGCCCGGCGGTAAAAGTCGGCTCCTATTTCCCGCACTCGGTCCTCAGCTCTTGCTAAGGCCTCACTCTTTCTTGTAGCAGACTCTCGCGTTGGAGGATCGTCCGCCGCTGATGGTTTCCGTTCATCGTCGTCGTCTTCGTCAGCGTCTTCGCTTACGAGCTTGAAATAAACCTCACCAATAGCCTCGTTTACCGGTGCCGTCAGCTTCTCGTCACCATCGAGAACTTGAATCGCGATCTGAAAATCCTGAAACGCCTCGTCAAAGTCACCAGGATTTCTAAAGAATCGGGCGCGTATACTTCCGGCCTCGACGAAGGCGTTAGCGGTTTCCATCGATTGACCGAGCTTGTGGTGATAACCGGCTGCGTTCTCGTAGTAGTCAGCAGCTTTGCGGGCCTGAGTGCTGCTCTCCGAATTCTTCCAAACGCTTCCTGCTTTCTTCAGCGTGGTCGCCATGGTCGCGCTGTCGTTGGAATCAATCAATTTGATCGCCGCGTCGTATTCTTCAATTGCCAACTCATCGGTGTCGTCGTCGTTGGCGGAGCGATAGACGTCGGCGATGTTGATGTGCGTGGAGATAATGTTTTGTTTGTTTACTTTTCGCTGGTCGTCGGAGAGCGTTTTACTCTCTTTTTGTTTGTAGTGAGTCAGCGCCTTCTTAAGACTCGTTACGGCGTCGTCATACTGTTGGGAAGCGACGTGGCCGAACGCAGCCTGGAAATATCCGGAGATGGTCGTTTGTTCCTGGTTTTCCTGTTGCAGCCTTACGGCGGTTTTCCGTTCAGCAATCGCGATCGCTTCGGCCTTTTTAGCGGCAGTTACGGCCGCTTCCGTCTCCGTCAAGCTCTGTTGCAGGCGGGCCGCGGTAAGCTGTGCATAATGTGTAGCTTTTTCGGCCAGAAGCTTCGATTCGTTGGCGCTTCTTTCATTAGCTTCGGCTCTGTCACGTTCGATAGCTGCCTTAACGACGAGCTGTTTCTGGCTGGCCAACATTCGTTGCTGAAGGCTTACGGCGAAGATCCCAACGGCGAGAATCATTACAACCAGGACCGCAAGAATGATGTTGTAGGTACGACGGCGTCGCAGTTCTTTGGCGACGCGAGCCTTTTCGTCTTGCTGACGCCGCTCCGTGTCTTTCTTACTGTCTTCTAGAAACGCGATCGCCTTGTCAAACTCTGGATGATAACGACGCGCCCACGCCGCATTCGGCGCGTTGTCCTGACGCCACTTCAACGCTAGTTGCAAAGCTGGACCACGATAGAAGTCTTCAGCGTCGCGTTCCTTCAGAATCGCCGTGTCGGCGAGACGCTTGTACGTGCGCGCGGATTCCGCCTCTTCGTTTACCCATAGGCTTAACTTGTCCCACCCGGAGATCAAACTCTCGTGAGAGATATCGATGAGTGTGTCCGGCTGAAGCTCGGCGGTTGGAGGAGGCATGAGAAACCAGCGGCCTTCTTTGCGGAAGCATTCGATAACGGACGTGACAGCGGCTTCCTTTGCTCCGACGACCTCGCAAATGTCGGCGATAGCCATCGGCCGGCGGATTTCACGATTCGCGAGACCTTTTTCTGTAAGACACTTGAATACCTTTGCCGCAAGCTTTTGGTGTTCAGGCGAGAGTTCCGCGAAAGCTTCGTTGGCGTGTTGCGACAGTGCGCCGGAGAGCTTTCCGATCTGATCGTAATGGCTGAGCTGAAGACCGCCGTTATTTTGCGCCGCTGGACCGGCGAGTTCCCACATGCGCATCAACGCGTGTTGCAGGATGGGCAGATGACCCGGGTTCTCACCGGCGTCGTTGAGCAGTTGATTGACGAGTGGTTCGGAGATTGATCCACCAGCAACAGCGACCGGACCGACGATGGCTTTACGCCGTTCGTCGCGATTCATACGCGGAATCAAATACTGACCTTCGTTGATTCGTTCGGGCATGCCCCAGAACTGCGCAGTCTCACCGAGATAGTCCGAGCGCATCGTGACGATGATGTAGATATTCTCGTCGTGCTGGCCTTCTTTGTTTTTGCGCGTAGATTCGAGCAGAAGTTTGACGAACGCGGATGCATCCTCTCTCGGGTGATAGTCGAGACCATTCCCCACGCCTGCGAGATCCGGATTGTCCTCGCTCAGGTTCTTGACCCGGACTAACTCGTCGTACTGTTCGATGATGCGGAATATCTCTTCAAACTGATCGACCACGATCAGCACATTTTCATTGTTCGCAAGAAATGGTCGTCCATCATTGCGCACTTTTTTCTTCGCATTGCGAATCAGCTCGAGTAAGCCAAGGTTGCCGCGACGGAGTGTCGTTTCCGCGACTGCGACTTCAATGTCCGTGCGGTCGCCACCGGCGCCGAAACCTGCCTGCTTGATCAGCGCTCGGGCCATGTTGCCGATTGGATTATTTCCGGGTCGAAAGACCGCGATCCGCCAGTCAGACTCGACGGCCGACATTAGACCACCGTAGAGAGCCGGCAACAGTCCGGCACGAACCAGCGATGACTTGCCGCTACCCGACACTCCAACGAGCGCTAGAAAACGCGAGTCCTGCAACCGTTTGAGCAACTCCTTGCTCTGTCCATCGCGACCGAAAAACAGGTGCGTCTCTTTTTGCTCGAAGTGGCGCAGACCCGGGAAAGGATTGTTAGCCATTGCCGTTTTCCCCCTCATTGTCGTTACCGCCTTCAAGCTCGCGAATGAAGTCGTTCAAAAGTTCCGGATTAAAAGCCTCGAAGTTCTTGATCACCTCCGCCGTCGGAGGGTCGAAGACGTCCTTGAGATCGGTAAAGGGTTGCGTCACGTAAAAGGCTTTTGCGCGAAGCGGTCGGATACGCGATGAATCTTCCGTCTTTTCGAGTCCGGCATGCTTTTCGATGTCGGACTTTTTTGCAGCGACCCAACGCGAGCTGCCGTGGCCGTAGTAGACAATCACGGCATCGCACTCCAGGAGATACTGCTGATGCAGGTCGGCCAGCGGCGTTTCGCCCTCGATCTCTTCAAACTCCGGCAGCACCACTTCGTAGCGGCGTTCTTTTTGCAGATACGCGATGAGTGGTTTGGCGTCGCCAAGGTCGCGCCGGTCACAAATCAAATACAGCTTGCGTCGAACGACAGGCGACGAACCGTTGTTGCCGTTGCCGTTGCCGTTAAGACTGAGCTTGGCCGTGAGACGCTTGTGCATTAACGTCTTGAATTCTTCGAGCGAGGTTTGCAGAAACTCGACACCCTTGTGCGGGTCGGCGAGTAATTTCACCTGGCCCAACAAGTTTCCGAGTTTGTCGTCAGAAGCTTCCCATCCTTCAGGCATCCAGATTAGACGTTTGAATCCCGAACGCGCTTTTGCGAACTCGTCTGCGAGATCGAGTTGGAGACGAAGTATCGAACGATCGCCGGCGCCATCGGGGATTAGTCCATAAGTGCGTCCCATGAGGTTGATTGAAGCTTCTGCTTGGGCGAGGTTCTTCCTTACTTCTTCTGAGTATGCGCCGAATACGTAAGTCAGCGGCCGTTCGGGCAAGACTTTGTAACCGTGAAGTCGTAGCTCTTCCTTGATCTGTCGCCGTTGTTCCGCGAGATCTTCGGTCGTCTCTGCGAGGTAGATGGTCTTCTTCTTCTCGTCGGGTGAATTGTTCTCCTCCGGAGAGTCGGAAAGGACATTTCTGCCATCCTCGACGGGTTCCGGCCGAGTGCCCATTTCTGACAGCAACTCCTTCAGATCCCAGGCCAGGTCGGCGAGCTTGTTCCAATAGCGGTGGTCCCTGTTTCCACCGGGCTCCGGACGGAACTCCTCGGGCCGCTTTGTTTTGTTGTCGATCGTAAAGAACTCATACCGGAGCTGGCCGGCGATTTCATCAGGATACTTGCCGCCGTCGGGCGGTATTTTCACGACCACGAAGATGCGCGACTTGTCATTGAGGTGCAGCCCGTCGCTTTCGGAGGCGAGCTTACAGAACTCTCGCAACTCGCCCATGCACCACTCAGACGTGACATAACCAGGGGAGAGAACAGCAATTAGCGCGGTTGTTTCTTTGATTTTCTTTCGCAGGGCCTTGAGCAAGTCGACGTTTCCGGCGAGCTGTGGATCGCGCCAGATCGTCACGTCGCGCCCGATTGCCTCGCCGAGTTGCACTTCCAGGTGTTTGTGGAAGTTATCCACCCAGCCCGTGCTGTTCTCAAAAAGCGGCTTATTGTTGGCGTGCGTATAGCTGATGAAGGCGTCTTGCCTAGGCTCGGGAGGGGAACTCATCGCGAAACTCCGGGGCTAAATAGTTGACGTTGCGCAGGGAAGTGCGTCGAATGCACTTCCCGTCTCACACTATTTATGGGAGAAACGCGGTTTTTATTTCGCGAACAGGCCTAAAACAGCTCGAATTTGATGGTCAGGTACTTTCTGGGGTTTTGACGGAAGTCGTAGAGCATCTTCACGCCTTCCGACGAGAGTTGGTTGACGTTGGAGTAGAGCGAGTCGTCGTTGAGGAGTTTGCCGACGGTGCCTTCGCCACGTTGGGCCGCCGCGACCAGGTTGTCGATGCGTTCGGCGGTGGTGTTGAAGCGCGCGATGGCGGCGCGGGCGTCGTTGTAGATCTGCTCGTCGCGGATGAGCTTGCCGAGCGTGCCGCGGCCGGCATTGACCTCGGCGACCATGAGGTTGATCTGGTCTACTGACTTATCGAGTCTATCGACGGTCCGATTGATGCGATTGTAGAGTTCGTCGTCATTTATGAACTTACCGGCAGTGCCCTTTCCGGCGCGAATGTCTTCGGCGATCGCGCGCAACTGAAGAGCGATCTCGTTAGCGTTGTTGTAAAGCTGGGGGTCGTTGATGAACCTGCCCGCGGAACCGTTGCCGGAACGCACCTGCCGCATGACGTCTTCAGTCTCGCGAATAGTGGCGTTGAGATTGTTATAGAGTGCTTCATCGCTGAACAAACGTCCGACAGTGCCTTTTCCGTCTCTGACGTCTTTTACGATGAGTTGGATCTCGTCTGAAAGTTTGCTGAGTCGTTGAGAAAGCTCGGTCCCGGACGTAGCGAAGTCGTTGACGGTGTTCGACGATGAAGAAGGCAACACTGCGCCATCCTGAATCGGTTGGCCCATCGACGAGCCCGGCGTGATGTTGATGAGCATCTCGTTTCCGAGCAGGCTAGGCGAACCTTGTTGCGCCTGTGAATCGGTGCGAATGCGATCGCTCGCCGGTTTGCCGTCAATCACGGCATCGATGACCAGTTGCGCTTCGACGCGCGGCGCAGTCGTATCCGTCGAAGGCTCCAACAACACGATGCGTTCCACCTTGCCGACCCGCACACCGGCGAGACGCACTTCGGATCCCTCGCGCAGACCATTCGCGTCCGCAAACCGCGCTTTCAAGTGCAGTTTCCGACTGAACGGGTTGATATCGCCCGACGCGTTGAGCACAAGGAAGATAAGGACAGCGATCGCGATCAATACGAAGATGCCGACGCGCAGTTGACTCAGAGTTACATTCTTCTTTGATGGAGGCATTGATTCGTTGTCCCTTCCTTAAAGTGCCGGTGCGATTAATGGCCGCGAAGAAATCTCTGGATGTAAGGATCTTCCGCGCGGCGCAAAGCTTCGTCAGTGCCGCTGAAAATGACCTTCCCGGTGCGCATCATCATCACTTTACTGTTGATGAGGCAGAGCCGCTCACCCTCGCGTTCGAAAACTACTTTGCCGTCGTCGTCGACCACCGCGTACTCGGAACAGATGTAGTGCAGGTTGTTCATCTCGTGCGTTACGAAGATCGACGAGACGTCTTCGAGATCCCGCAGCTTCATCGCGAGTTCGCAGATCGTCCGCGCGGTTGGTGGATCGAGACCCGCAGTCGGCTCGTCGAACAGAACGATCTTCGGATCGCCGATCAAAGCGCGGGCGATACCGACGCGCCGCCGCATACCGCCTGAAAGTTCGATCGGCATTTTGTCGATCGCGTCTTCGAGATTGACGAACCGCAACATGCGCCGGACTTCAGGTTCGACCTCATCTTCCGGCACGCCTTGTTCGTGCAGGCGATACGCGACATTGTCGTAAACCGACAGGGAATCGAAGAGCGCGCCTTCCTGAAAGACCATCCCGATGTTCTTGCGCACCTTCATCATCTGGTCTTCGGTGTAGTCGGTGACCTCTTCGCCGTCGACGAGGATCTGGCCCGAATCGGGTTTCAGCAGTCCGAGCACGAGCTTGATGATGGTCGACTTGCCGCCTCCCGAACCGCCCAGGATGATCTTGGTCTCACCCTTCATGACTTTGAAGCTGAGATTGTCGAGGATTACGCGGTCGTCGAACGCGAGCACGACGTTGCGAAACTCGATCGCCGGAATCGCGCGGTCGCGATCGTCAACTTCGTGAAAGGTCGACTCGGCTGCGTGTTCGCTGACCGTGGGAGCAGTGGTGTGTATATCGGTTGTCGCCATGTCTGGAGCAGCCACGATTATCAGGTTGTGCCTAGAATAACCTGAAGCGCTTTAGCGAGGAAGTAGTCGGCAATAATCACCACGATCGAGGCCATGACTACTGCCCGCGTGGTGGAACGGCCGACGCCGACAGTTCCGCCCTCGGTGCTGAGACCCTGCCGGCACGCAATTGTGCCGATGATCAGCGAAAAAACGATTGGTTTTACGACCCCGCCAATCAGATCGTCGGTCGTAATGCCATCGCGGACGGCGGAGACAAATACGCTCGACGACACCGAATAAAGAAGGATTGCCGTTACCCAGCCGCCGAAGATTCCCAGCACGTCCGCCAGCACTGTCAGCAGCGGCAGACTCACGAGTAACGCAAAGACACGCGGCCAGACGAGTTTGCGAATCGGGTCGGTGCCGAGCGCCCGCATCGCGTCGATCTGTTGCGACACGACCATCGAACCGAGTTCCGCGGAGATCGCGGAGCCGACGCGGCCGGTCACCATCAGCGCGCACAACACGGGTCCCAGCTCGCGCACCAGCGAGACGGCGACGAGGTATCCGGTTTGTGATTGTGCGCCGTAGGCTTTGAGCGTGGGAAACGTCTGCACGGTCAACACGCCACCCGTAAAGAAACCCGTCAGGATGATGATGGTTAAAGAACCGACGCCAATGGCGTCCATCTGATCGATGGTTTCCTGGATGTAACGGGGCCGCTTGAAAACACCGCGAAATGCGCGCGCGGCCAGCAGCGTTGTCTCCTGCAGCTCAAGCAGCGAGCGCGTTGCGAAGTTCATTGGAGAGCGATGTAGCCAGTCTATTAAAAGAGCGGCCTATCATGCGCAAATTGTACGTGAGGCGTCAAGGTAGTAATACTGATGGGTAGTGTTTGAATCAGAAGTCTTATTATCAAAGCGATTAAGGCCGGCGCTGATTGGGGCGGAAGGAGTCCGCATTTGGGCGGCGCGGGTTGTTCGGATTGTTCTGGCGCTGTGGGGCCATCACGTCGCGGAGTTGTAGTTTTAGCGTGCGCAGCGTGGCCAGTTGATGGACGGTCAGCAGCCGGCGGACGCGCAATTCCATGTGGGCCCGCATACGCGTTTGCGCGGCCTGCGCCGCAGCGACTTCGTTGATTCGCTGTTCGACCAGGTTTTCGTCAAGCGGATCGGCATCAAGCGCGCGGTCGAGGGCCTGGTTTGACTCGCGCAAACGGCGGTTTGTGTCTTGACGTTCCTGCTGCGTGTCCGCCATGAGCCGGCGAATCTGCTGGCGCTGCTCGGGCGTGAGATTCAGTTGCTGGATCGGATCCAGCGGCGGCGGCGAAGGCGGCATCGTTTGGTCCTGGGCCGCGGCCGAGATCGCCAAACCGAGCACTAACAAAGCAGCTAATGAGATTGTTCGGAACGTCATCGTTTCTCCTCGTTGTTGATGCGATCACCCAGCAGATCGAGATCGTCGTCGGTTGGAAGCAGTCTGAGATCGGCCGCGAGTTGCTCACGTTCGGCGCGCGACAGGGGGCGTCGGTTTCGTGCCGTTTGTTTAGCGGGCCGCTTTGGATGTGGCACCGGGGGCTGTGGGTTCGCCGACGCAAGCGTCTCGTGATTGTTATCGACAACCGGTGCAACCTTCTGTTTCGCCAAAGCTTCGTCAATTAATTGCCTGACGTCTTGCGCGGTGTACTTGGCGTCGGGTCTTGGAGGGAAGGTGTTGTCTTTTTTGAAGAAGTAGACAAACGACCCGAAGATCACGAAGAACAGTGCGATAGCGGCGCCTTGTAGCCACCGAGGCGAGAGATCGAAGAACTGTCGAAAAGCGGCAAGCGCGGATTTTCGCGTCGGCGTCGCCGCGGACGGCACGAATCCGGTCAGCACCTCGTCACGCCATGCCACAATCGATTCGCGCACGATTCCGAACGACCCAGCTTCCTCGCGGCAGTCGCGGCACTCGCGCATGTGCGATTCAAACTCACGAGTCTCGCTCGCGTTTAGTTCGTTGTAGAGGAACGCCATCAAATCTGACGAGCGTTCACAAACGGGAGAGTTTCTGTTGCTCATTCTAGTTTCTGCTTTCAAACTTCTGTAGCCGCATCTGCAACTGCTTCATCGCCGTGTACAGTCGGGATTTCACCGTGCTCAGCGGCAACTCGAGCACTTCTGCGATCTCACGAAACGTTAGCTCTTCAAACTCCTTCATGATCACGACCCGCCGCAACTCGATCGGCAAACTGTTAACCGCCCTGCGCACCGCCACCGTTTCCTGCCTTCTTTCTACGACTCGCGACGGCGCGTAAATAACCGGCATCGCAAATCGCGCCGAATTCTTTTCCTCTTCATCGTCCAGCGCGGCTTCGCTTCTGACTCGCGCCTGTCGCTGTCGCGTGATGCACTGATTGACGGCGATCCGGTGCAACCAGGACGAGACTTTCGCCTCGCCACGAAACCCACGCAGGTTCCGAAACGCAGCCAGAAACGTCTCCTGCGTCGCGTCGCGCGCGTCCTCTTCGCGACCCAGAATCCCGTAGGCAAGCGCGAAGATTCGCCGCTCCCAGCGCCGCACAATCTCGCCAAAAGCGTCCGTCTCGCCGGTCAGCGCCCGCTGCACGATGATCTCGTCGGTGCCTGAAGTATCCATCCGCGCCCGCTATTTGGACGTTCGTCCGCCAGTTCCAGCCGAAAAATTACTATCAGCGGGTGTTCAACGATGGCAAATCCCGTTGACACCAAAGCATTTGGTCGACAATAATGGGGGCGCACTTGGCGATCGGTGCCCGGAAACGAACCGCGACACGCGAACCCGACACACGAACCGACACCTTGGCGCCGCAAAATTACCTGCCGCGATTGTACCGCCAGATTCCACGAATGCTCGAAAAGCTCGGACGAATCCGTCTCCTCTATATCGTTCTGGGAGTCCTACTCCTGGTCGGCCTGCTCCCGCTCGCCTTCGCCGGTTTCCTCCTCTCGGGCCGCAGCGCTGACGAACTCCGCTCGGTCGAGGGCCGCTACCAGGCCCAGCTCGTGCAGGACAAAGCCCGTCAAATCGAACTTTACGGACAGCGATATCGCGACGTCGTAACCGGTCTCGCCGGTGCGTTCGAAATCGCCGGCGGCATACAAGCCTTCGACGACCGCGGCTACGACGAGCGCCTGCAAATGAGACTGCAAGAAGACCCCAACCTGATCGCGCTCGCCTTGTGGCCCGTCGACGGTACCCTCCACCGCGCGTTTCAACCCGACGTGATCAAACTCGAGGAAGTCGACGCGCGCGTGAGCGAAGTTTTGGCGCGCATGAACGGCCGTGGCGCCGTCGTGAGCCGACCCCAGATCATCCGTTCGGGGCAGGAGATGGCGTTGACAATCGCCGAGCCAGTGCTCGGCGGCGCGAACAATCAGGAAGTTGTCGCGGCAGTGGTCGCGATAGTTTCGTTTCAGGAAGTATTTGACGCGGTGCAGCAGCCGACTTCCAAGAGCGAACGCGAGCTCTTGAACGCCGGACTTCCGGTCGTGTTCGTCGTCGATCAGAACGGACGCGCAGTCGCGCACCCGGAAGCGAGCGTCGCGTTTTCAGAGAAACCGATGACCGACCTGAAAGTCGTGCAGGACTGGCAGGAATCAGGCGCCCAGGTTCAATCGGCACTGGCGCCGTTTTCGGCAACGCGCGACGGACGCACCGTTGAAATGCTCGGCTCTTACGCCACTGCGCAACTCGACAAGAATTCCCGGCTCGGCGTGATCGCGATTCAGGATGAAGCCGCGGCGCTGGCCTCGGTTGCCGACATGCGGTGGCAAACGCTTTGGATAAGCTTGATCGCGGCGTTGCTCACGATCCTGATCGGACTTTTCTTCGCCAACAAACTGACTCATCCAGTAAGCGAGTTGGCAGGCGGTGCGCATCGCATCGCGTCCGGCGACTTCTCAAAACGTATCGAGGTCACCAGTCGCACCGAACTGGGCGATCTCGGCAACTCGTTCAACCTGATGACCGATCAGGTCGAACGCTTCATCAGCGATCTACAGCAATCCGCCGAAGAAAACCGTCAGTTGTTCATCGGCACCGTTAAAGGTCTCGCAGCCGCAATCGACGGAAAAGACCCGTACACTCGCGGTCATTCGGAGCGTGTCTCGCGCTTCTCGATGGCGATCGCACAACGTCTCGGTCTTTCGGACGACGAGATCGAAAAGATCCGTATCAGCGCGTTGTTGCACGACGTCGGCAAGATCGCGATCGACGACAACATTCTCAAGAAGCCCGCGGCGCTCACTGATGAAGAGTACGAGATCATGAAGGCGCACCCGCAGAAGGGCTACAAGATCATGTCGCAGATTCCGGCGATGAAAGAGTTTCTGCCCGGAATGTACATGCATCATGAGATGGTCAACGGCATGGGCTATCCGCAAGGTTTGAAGGGCGACGAAATACCGCTGATGGGCAAGATCGTCGCCGTCGCCGACACGTTTGACGCGATGACGACCGATCGTCCCTATCAAAAGGCCATGAAGTTTGAAGACGCGCTGGCCCGGATCGTGAGCTTTGTCGGTACGCGTTATGACGAGGCGGTCGTTGGCGCGCTTTCCGATGCGTGTAAAGAAGGACAAATACGTCCGGGCGTCGTGAAGCTGAGAAAGCCGGGTCAGGCCGCTCCCAAGCCGCCCGTGCAAGTCTCGCCAGCGCCGCAAGTGACGCAGATTTGAATCTCCGAGATCTGTCGCTATAATCCATCCCTTCATGGGACTTTTTTGGCGACGCAAGAAGGAAGATCAGTTTGTCTCACTTCGTTTAAACGAACCGGCGGCGAGCGAACCATCTCCTCCAACATCCGAACATCAACCGCAACCACATGCTGCACCTGAGCCGCCCGCGGTCGCAGTAGCTACACCTGAGCCGCCGGTCGCAGCAGCACCGCCACCTCCGGTACCTTCGCGTTCACCGTTTCAGACGTCGGTGCTTGGTCTCAACCTCTCGATGGAGGAGTTGCAGGCCCAGGAAGCTGCGCTGGAACAGGAGTTTTCCACGCGGTTCCGCCGCGCAGTCGCGGCGACGCGCGATTCGCTTTCGGAAAAACTCGACAGCGTTTTCGCTGGCCGCAAACAGATCGACGACGAGTTGTTGGACCAGCTCGAGGAGGTCCTGATTGCTGCGGATATCGGCGTGCAGACGACCCTCGAGATTCTCGAGACCGTTCGACGTGGCGTTGCGCGCAAGCAGATCAACGACATCGAGGCGCTGAAGCTGGCGATCAAGACGGAGCTGTTGAATATCCTGCAAGCGTCTGAGCGTCGGGGAGTCGCCTCTGAATTGACGGTGCCGGACAGCGTCGCGCCGTACGTCATGATGATCGTCGGCGTGAACGGCGTCGGCAAAACGACGACGATCGGCAAGTTGGCCCAACGAATCAAGGCCGAAGGCAACGACGTGCTGATCTGCGCTGCCGACACGTTTCGTGCCGCAGCGTCGGACCAGCTCGCGATCTGGGCCGAACGTACCGGGGTGCCGCTAATTCAACAGAAGCAGGGAACTGATCCCGCAGCCGTGCTCTTCGACTCGTTGAAAGCCGCGAAGGCGCGAGGTTCGGAGGTCTTGATCGTCGACACCGCCGGACGTCTGCATACGAAGTCGAACCTGATGGCGGAGTTGGAGAAGATGAAGCGCGTGGCGGCGCGCGAAGTTGAAGGGGCGCCGCATGAGACGCTGTTGGTGGTTGACGCGGTCACCGGTCAAAACGGTCTCGAACAAGCGCGACAGTTTTTAAAAGTCGCCGGCGTTACCGGCATCGTGTTGACCAAGCTCGACGGCACAGCGAAAGGCGGCATCGCCGTCGCTATTGCGAAAGAATTGAACCTACCGATACGCTACGCGGGAATTGGTGAAAAAGTGGACGACCTCGTCGTATTCGATCCGCAGCAGTACGTGAATGGGTTGTTTGGGAATTGAGACCCGCAGTGCAGACCGTAACTGAATCCATAAACACATGGACCGACACCGATCGGCGCATGATGGCCCGCGCGCTGGAGCTCGCGCGCCGGGGTGCCGGACAAGTGAGCCCTGGGCCATTGGTTGGTTGTGTGATTGTCAGTCCGAATGACGAGATCGTCGGTGAAGGGTTTTATCTGTTCGAAGATCTGAGCCACGCCGAGACCATCGCGTTGGCCCAGGCCCGCGAGAAAGCTCGCGGGGCCACTGCGTATGTTTCGCTCGAGCCTCACGCACATCACGGACGCACGCCGCCGTGCACCGATGCCTTGCTCACGGCCGGCATTAAACGTGTGGTCGCGCCGATCGAGGACTTGAATCCGAAAGTTTCCGGCAAGGGCTTCGCGCATCTGCGCGCGGCTGGCGTCGAAGTCCAGACCGGTTTACTCGCCGACGAAGCTACGCAGGTCAACGAAGCGTATCTTCATTTCATGCAGACCGGGTTGCCCTTCGTTCATCTGAAACTCGCGGTCTCGCTCGACGGAAAGATTGCGACGCGCACCGGTGATTCGCGTTGGGTCTCCGGACCGGAGTCGCTCGCGCGAGCACATGAGCTGCGTCATGAGTACGATGCGATCATGATTGGCGCGGGAACAGCCGCGGTCGATGATCCGTTGCTGACGGATCGATCCGGATTGCCGCGCCGTCGGGCGCTGGTACGAGTTGTCGTGGGCGACAAGTCGCGTCTCTCACCTGACTCGCAGTTAGTGAAATCCGCATCCGAAGGCGCGCCGTTGTTAGTGCTTGGCGGAGACGTGCATTTGATTCTGAAAGAGCTTGCCGATCGTGCGTTGCAGAGCGTGCTGATCGAAGGTGGCGCGGGACTCGCAGGCGCCTTTGTCGATGCCGGGCTGGTGAACAAACTGACATTCTTCGTCGCTCCGAAACTCGTCGGTGGAAGCGCAGCGCCGAGCGCGATCGGAGGCATGGGCGTTGAGAAGATGGCGCAGGCGCTGGAACTCGAGCGCGTGCAAGTGGTCCACCGAGGCAAGGACCTGGAGATCTCCGGTTATCCGCGCTACGGAAAGGGATGAACCCGCGTCCGCTGAAACGGCCCCTCAAAAGGTTGGCCCAACATTTCCTGCGAGATCCGAGAACTGTTCAGCGCATAGTCGAAGCACTCAATCCCGAAGCGAATGAAACGATCGTCGAGATTGGACCAGGCACTGGTGCACTCACCGCGGCGTTGCTGGAGAGGGCGGGACGAGTTGTTGCGGTCGAGTTTGACCAGAATCTCGAGCCATTGCTGCGCGAACGTTTCTCTGGTCATCCGAATTTCAAGCTCGTCATGGGCGACGCCCTGACGACGGACTTCTGCGCTGAAATTCAACCCGCTTCGAGTGCGCGACTAGCCGCCAATCTCCCGTACAACATCTCGACGGCGATTCTCCAGCGATTGATCTCGCAGCGTGAATGTCTGACTGAGATGGTCGTGATGTTGCAGCGCGAAGTCGTAGAGCGCATTCTCGCGCCCGCGGGGTCGAGCGAACGTGGCTACTTGTCAGTGCTGGTAGAAGCGTACGCTGAAACGGAAAAGCTGTTTGACGTTGCGCCCGGTGCGTTTCGACCGCCGCCAAAAGTATGGAGTAGCGTCGTGCGGCTCGTGTTTACGCCGCGTGTCATCGCAAACGAAGACTTGTTCTGGGAGACGGTGAGTGCGGGCTTTGCGCAGAAACGAAAGACGATTCTCAACAATCTGCGTCACGCCTCAGGACGTTTGCAGGACGTGCTCGCGCGAAATGGTGGTGCGAGTATCGTCTTGTGCAAGGCTGAAGTTGAACTGCAACGTCGCGCGGAGACTTTAACGATCGACGAGTGGCAACGAATTGTTAGCGCGATGGTGTAGTTTTACCTTGATGCCGTTTCTTGGGCGTAAAGATAGAACCGGCAACACCTCGACCTTTTGTTCAGTAAGCTCGAACCGGAATCGCTGCCCGATCGTCGCCAGCAGCAAAACAATCTCCATCATCGCGAAATAATTCCCGATACACTGTCTTGGCCCACCGCCAAACGGGAAGTAAGCGTACTTGGGCAGTTGCTCGCTCGCGCCGTTGGCCCATCGTTCCGGCTTGAATGCGGCTGGATCGTCGAAGAAACGCGGATCGCGATGTGTGACCCATTGAAATGCAAACACCTGCGTCCCTTTCGGCACCTGAAAACCCCCGAGCTCGGTCTCTTCGATCGCCTCGCGTCCGACCGCATACGCCGGCGGATACAACCGCATCGCCTCTTTCGCGATCATCTCCGTGTACTTCAACCGCGGCAGATCCGACACATCCGGCGTGCGTCCTCCCAAAACCTCTTCCAACTCCGCGTGAAACTTCTTCTCCGTGTCCGGATTCGAAGCCAGCAGGTACCAACTCCACGACAACGACAGCGCCGTCGTTTCATGGCCCGCGAGAAACAGCGTCATTACTTCGTCGCGGAGTTGTGCGTCGGTCATCTGGCTACCATCTTCGTCCTGCGCTTCGAGCAGCATCGACAACAGATCGCCTTCGTCGGAACCACTCGCGCGCCGTTCGGCAATGATCCGAAACACGATGCGATCGATCTCGCTGACGGCGTTGAAGTAGCGACGATGACCGGGAGTCGGCAGGCGATTGTCGAGGATCCATTTCAGCGTCGCCTGTGATGCAAACGGTTTCACCAGACTGCTGAGCACCTGGCCGACATGGTCCGCATCGCGCGAGACGTCTGCATTGAAGAGTGTCTTCACCACGATCTCGAGCGTTAACCGTGTCATGTCGCGCGACAGGTCTCGCGCTTCGCCGTCGTTCCACGTGTCGATCGTGCGCTGCGCGTATTGGACCATGATGTCGCCATACGAGCTGATTCGTTGACGATGAAACGCGGGTTGGGCCAGGCGTCGTTGTCGCCGCCAGAAGTCACCCTCACTGGTTACGAGACCATTCCCCACGAGCCGGTGAAAGAAAGGAGAACGAAGTGATTGTGCTTTGCGGTAACTGCGGGCGTTCGTCGTCAGAATCGCTTCGATATCGCGCGGGTTGTAAAGAAAGTAAGCGTGAACGTAAAGAAACCTCGTGTGGACCACGTCGCCAAAGTCGCGACATCGTTCAATAAACCCGAGCGTGTCGCGATTGAACTCGCGCATCACACCCATAATCAACTGGCCCTTCGGCCCCGGCGGCACGTTCTTGCTCATTCCAAACCCTTGGACTTTCGCGTCTCCATCACGCCGCTACGGATGCCCTGCGAGGCACGGGTGATAAGTTGGTCCAGGCGACGCAGGCGAGTCTCTTCCTTCTTCGCGCTCATGACCCAGAAGATGCAGGTCCTGCGAATCGAAGGCGGCTCAGTTTGGAAAAATTCCCACGCGGATTTGTTCGCTCGAAACTTCTTTTCAAACTCGGGTGAGAACTCGCGGGCAGCATTTTCGAAGGCGTAGATTCCCGTGCGTTTCGGATCGCGCAACGCGTACGTCTTGAGCCCGGGTTCCGCCATGCGCTTCTCCTTCAACAAACGCTCGACGTGCCGCACATTCACGTTGCTCCAGATGCTCCTCGGCTTCCGGGGTGTGAAACGAATCGTGTAACTCGTTTCGTCGAGACTCCGTCGTACGCCGTCGATCCAGCCGAAACACAGCGCCTCGTCGAGTGCCTCCGGATACGTGATGCTCTTTTTGCCGGAGTCTTTCTTATGAAAACCGAGCAGTAATTCGGCAGCGCTGTCGTGGTTCTTCTCCAACCACTGCCGAAACTGAGTGGGCGAACTGAAAAACTTTGGCTTCATCGACCGCAAATCTAACGGGTGGGCGCTTTCCCCGGCAACCACGCCGGACGGAAGTTCGAATTTGCCAGCCAGCGAATCGGCCCGACAAGCGAGTTGAGTGAACGCGTCATGAAAGGGAAGTCGATCTTGCTGATCTCATCGCTCGGCCGGTGATAGTCACTGTGCAGACCAAAACTCGAAATGGTATGGGCCACGACACCCCTCACGGCGAGTGTGTAATTGTCGGAACGTTGGAAGAAGTTCTGCTCGGGATGCGGATCGGCAACCAGCGCCGCGCCCTGCCGCGCCAGTGTTGGACCAAGATCGGAACGATCGAAACCCGTCAGCCACAGCGTTCCCGCCGGAACTTTCGCATCGGGCCTGCCGAGCATTTCGAAGTTGACGTTCGCGACCATGTCGGTCAGCGACACTGACGAATTTGCAATGAAGTAGCGCGCGCCGTAGCCGCCGGACTCTTCGCTGCCGAAGCAAACAAAATAGATCGTGCGCCGCGGCCGCCGTCCGGACGCGAAGACGCGCGCCATTTCGAGCACGGCAACGCAGCCGGAAGCATCGTCGTCAGCGCCGTTGAAGATTTTGTCGCCGGTCGCAGCTTCGTTGATACCGAGATGGTCCAGGTGCGCACTGAGCACGATCACCTGGCTGGCGGCTTTCGGATCGGAGCCACGCAGAACGCCGACTGCGTTCCACGTCGACCGCGATTCGGCAGCTTCAGTCTGCCCGAAGAACTCGGCCTTTGCGCCGTCGCCCATCGCAGTCAAAGCATCCAGCGCTTCTTGACGCAAATTGATCACGGCGAACGGGCGGTCGGCGCTTGAGTCGCCCGCGATTCGTCCGGGCAGCGATGGCAAGCGCGCGTTTCCAGCCTCGCGACTGCGCTTGTTGTTTTCCGTTTCGAGCAACGCGACCGCAGCCGCGCCGGCCGAATAGGCCTTCATGATCGTGTCCTGTCGCTTCTGTGGATCGGGCAGCGACTTAATGACGACCACAGCGTCTTTGGCGGCAGCGCCCGTTGAGTCGATCACTTGTATGTCGCCGGTGATCTTTGTCGCGCGTAGAAACGAGACGAGAAAGTCTTTGCCGAATTGCCAGCTCGCAGTGTTGGCGCCTGAAGTGACTTTGAACGACGGCGGCGCGCTGAACCTCGTCGACTCGAGCGTCACGCGTTGCACGAAGTCTTTGTTGCCGGACGCGTCGGCATCGCCGCCCGGTTCGAGTCCGAACGAACGAAACTGCGAACCGATGTATTCGGCAGCGAGTCGTTCGTTGTTGGTGCCGCTGCCGCGCCCTTGCATCGCATCACTCGCAAGAAAGCCGAGCTCCGCGCGGATGTCTCGTTCAAGAATTGGGGCACGTGCAGCGGCAGGGCGGGGACGCCGGACCTGTGCGGAAACAGGTAACGACGTGACGATGAGCAGAATTGTGACAGACAGCGTGAGAGCGCGACGTTGAAGATGCATCCGTGTTTTCCTCTTCAAAGTCTCGCGCTACCGCGCGGTTGACGTGCTCGTTGGACCAGAGGCTTTCTTGATGTACTTGTCGTACCAGGCCAGATAGCGTTCCATCCGATCGCGTTGATAACTCGGCCGCTGAATGCCGTGGTTCTCATTCGGATAGATGATGAGCTGCGTGTCGATCCCCAGCGTTCTCAGCGCCTGGTACATTTGCTGACTGCCCTGGATCGGCACGTTGAAGTCGCGTTCGCCGCCGAGAAACAGCGTCGGCGTTTGAATGCGATCCGCGTGGAGGAACGGATACGAGATCTTCACGTACGTCTCCCATGCTTTCGGGTTCCACGGTGGACCAATCTCGTGATCGTATTGAATGATGTACTGGTCGGTGCCGTAGAACGCGACGGTGAACGCCACGCCCGCGCCGCTCGTAGCGGCTTTGAAACGAGTGTCGCTGGCGATCAGGTAATCAGTCAGAATGCCGCCGTAACTCCAACCGCCGACACCGAGTCGATCCGGATCGGCGACCCCCATCTTGATCACGTGATCCACTCCGGCAATCAGATCCTGGACTTCGTAGTTGCCCCAGTCGGCAGCGATTGCTTTCGAAAACTTCGCGCCGCGACCCGCGCTGCCGCGGTAGTTCACCGCCAGCACCGCGTAACCATTCGCGGCAAACATCTGCCGCTCGAGACTGAACGAATGCTGGTCCTGACTGTTCGGTCCACCATGTATCCGCAGCAGCAGCGGGACCTTCGTCCCTTTAACGTAACCGGCGGGATACGTCAGCAGTCCATTCACCTGCGTTCCGTCTTTGCTTTGGAAGCCGACTTCTTCAGTCGCGCCGAGATCCAATTCGGCAAAGAGCGCGTCGTTCTGCGTAGTTAACTGGCGCAACTTATCGCCGTCGACCACGTAGATCTCGCTCGCTTTCGAGTCGCCGCCGGTTATGGCAACCGTGTGTCCGCCAGCGGAATTCAGCGTCGAGATGACGACCGGAGAGGGCATCAGTCGTTCGACCTTGCCGCCTGATACGCTTGCTCTTGCCGGATAAACAGATCGATCGTCGATCACGAGAAAACGGATCCACTTTCCATCGGGACTAAACCGCGGCGAACCGATGCCTCGATCCAGCTCTTCCGTCGGCTTGAAACGCGTTGGAGGATTGCTGCCGTCCGACGGGACGAGCGCGAGATGGTCCATGCCGTACGCGCCGTACTTCATCTCGTCGCCATCGAGAAACGCGAGCCATTTTCCATCCGGGCTCCATTCGGGACGCGAACGTCCGGCGCGCGTGGTTGATGGCGTCAACTGTTTTTCCGTCGAACCCGGTTTGGCGTCGACGACGTACATTTGCGCGGCGGGATCGCGATCCGGATCGTCCGCATGATTGCTCATGAAAGCGATGCGCGTGCCGTCAGGTGACCATGCGGGCGAGCTCTCGTCCCATTTGCTCTTCGTCAGGCGTTCGAGTTTTTTGGTTTCGATATCAAAGAGGTAGATGTAGGTGTGACGGCCGGACAGCAGGTAGCCCTGCCCGTCCTGTTTATATCGATAACGATCGATCACGATCGGCTTCGGGACGCGCGGCGTCGCGGTCGCGCCGGGTTGCGGGGATGGTCCAGGATCCGCTTCCGGATCGGGATCGCCGATCAGCAACGCCAGTCGCTTCGAATCTGGCGACCATTCGTGTCCTTGCAGGCGTCCTTTCAGTTCGGTTAGTTGATACGCTTCGCCGCCGTTTCGATCGAGCAACCAAACCTGGTTGCCACGAGCCTTTCCGGGTCGGCCGGAAGTGAACGAGATGTACTTGCCATCGGGACTCCAACGCGGCGAACCCTCGCTTTCGCTGCTAAACGTGATCTGGCGGTTGTTGCTGCCGTCGATGTTCACCATCCAGATATGCGAGTTCGATCGGTCCGCTTTGTCGTCGATTGTGCTGACGACGTAGGCCACCCAGTTTCCGTCTGGCGACACTTGCGGATCGCTCACGTTGCGAAAGCGGTTCAAGTCGTCGAGCTTGAGCGGACGTCGCGCCGTTTGCGCCGCGATTGCAGATGCGAGCGCGAGGAGAAGGAACAGGACGATGAAAGACTGGCGTCTCCGAAGCATTGGGGTTGGCCTCCTGAAGGTAAACTGATTGTTCAGTGCGATTGCGTAGCCGCGCAGAGCGGCAGTTTACCAAACAGGAGGCCAAAATTGACAGGACGTTTTGGTTGATTAGCGGTCCGAGCATCGAACAGTCAGGAAGGGGGCAAGCGCGGCGCGCCCCCGCTGACCTTCGCGTGCGCATTTGTATGGAAGCGGGGGCGCGCTACGCTTGCCCCCTTCCTGACTTGTTCTGGCGTGACTGCCGCATGATCCTATTCTTCTTCGTCGTCGCCGCGCGTCAGGTATTGCCGGCCCGGCGCGTAGTTCACGCGGCGCAGTTCTTTAATGCGACCGTCGTCGAGCGTGCCTTCCACGATTTCGTAGCCGAGCAAAGCAAACACTCGCCCGCGCAGGAATAACGGTCTGGCGTTGCCGTACCAGTCAACGCACGACGCGCGACAGTGATCGTCGATCGCTTTTTCGGATTGCGCGCCGAGTTCGCCGACTTCGCGAAACTGCAATGAGTCGTTGCGCAGGAAGAGAATCGCCGCCGAGTCTTCAAACAGATGTTCGTAACCAGCTCGACCAGGAACGCTGATCGGCAGACCAAGTGTCCCTGTATCGTCGCCGTCGGGTTTGTAAAAGAAACCATGACTGCGCAGTTCACCCTGCGATGCCGCCTTGCGCGTGTAACGCGATACGATCTCCGGCCATTCGCCGAGACGCACTGAAGTAAAGTGCAGATCCTTTCCATCAGTGCCGACTACAACTGCGTCTGAACCCATCTGCTCGATGCGGTCCACACCGTGCGGCAGCAGCATCTGATGCGAGTTGCCGCGCGCCCAATTGACGATGAACAGGCTGTTCGGCTTGCCGGCGTTCTGCGACGGATAACCCCAGCCGCTGCCGGTGCCGTAAATCAAATAGTCGTGTACGAAGCGGTTTTGAAACGTGTAGCCCTCGGGCTTTTGCAATCGCCGGTAGCTCGACGCGGGAACTGCTTCGCTGCCGTCCGAAAAACTCGCAACCGGAACGCGCATCAGTGCGACGGAGCCTTCGGCGACTTCAGCGCCCCACATGCCGTCGCCACTCGATTCCGATCGCACCAGCACGTTCAGATGTTGATCGTCGCTCTGAAGGAATGAAAACTGGTCCACCGGACTTCCCGACGCGCGCAACGCGCTTGGTCCAGAGCCGTCGAGCGGCATGCGAAACACGATTGACGGTGATTTGTCTTTCGCCTGACGCGCCCACGAGCTGGTCCAAACGTAAACGGAATCAGGCGACACGTAGAACACACGACCCGCTGGTCCAACAACAGCGGTCGCCTGGCAGTCGAAGCCGCCGTTCGCGAGATCGCATACGGTGACGGTGTGCAGCGCCATGCCGTAGTCGACGTCGAATTCCGTGTCGGGCCGGTAAACACTCGTCGCGGCTACGATGCGGCGGAACTCACTTGCCCGCGCACCCCTGTGCCATCGACGCACGGCTGGAAACGTTCCGAACGGATCTTCCATTCCGGGATCGAGGTACTGTGGCGCGTAGAAGATCAGCTTGTTGCCGATCAAGCGACTCGCGTAGTTGCGTGAAGAATAGTAGTCGTTCGAGCGCAGGTGATACGTCGAGCGATACGAGAGTTGACCTCGATCGTTGATATTGAACAGTCCGACTTCCGTGCCGCCGCGGTCGTAGCTGTAGCCGATTATGACGACGGTGTCACCGGAGACGAGCATCTCGTCGTACCAGGTTTCTTCGGGGTTAAGGTCTGGCGCAAACGCGTCGACAGCGGAGACGGGTTTCAACGCGCCATCGCCGATCTTGACCGTGAACAGCCGTCCGCGACGCAGCACGACGAGATGGTCGCCATGGACCTTGACGATGCCTCCTTCGTCGACCCCGGCGTGCTGCGTGTTGGTTACGGATTCGTCGTTCTCGCCGTCGACTTTGGCTTTCGCGACTGGCGCCGGAGCTTCCGCCGCGGCCAGAGTATCCGCAGAGCCCACCGCTTTGTTCGCCTGTGCCTCGCGACGCAGCCGGCGTCTCTGTTTCTCGGCCAGTTCGCGGAAGTAGCGCCTCAGTTCCTGTTCAGACGCAAAAGCCCGCATTGTCTTTCTGGTCTGAGCGAGAGTGGCTTCGGAGATAGGAGGAATGGTGTCGACTTTTCCGGTCACACGGACCAGCAGACCGGACGTGGCGATTAGAGCGGCAAGCGGCAGGAGCAAAAAGGTCTTCATTCGGGTTGAACCTCAGCTTTCAATCTCAAACTACTAAGATGAACGCCCACCCGTCCGAAAACTTGCA
>Ga0111538_10002133_pt1 | contig 27881 bp, 14 predicted proteins | sample SoiMethybrSBSTD1_FD_79669 | JGI IMG/M metagenome (GOLD analysis project Ga0111538, IMG submission 79669) | Bulk soil microbial communities from a Populus tree surrounding site in Tennessee, USA - Soil MetaG P. TD hybrid SBSTD1 (version 2)... | ecosystem: Environmental > Terrestrial > Soil >...
AATGCGTCCAGCGTCAGCGGCGAAACCTGGTAAGCACCCACCGGTCTCGACATGGCAGCAGTGAAATCGCGGATGAGCCGGCGCGCGTCGTGCGGCGCACATACGGGATCGCCGGCGATCAAAGCGACCCCGCCGCTAACCTGGTAAGCAAGAAATCCTTCCACGGCAGGTGACGTGAAGTAGGATTTCGGGCCCTCGAGCAACACGTACGAGCTTGAACTTGCGCCGTACTGACGGACCCACGAATCGAGTTTCGCTTGCTGCACTTGCATGAGCCGAGCTCCGTCAGTAACTCAAGTGGTTCTTGTAGTGTCGATGATGTTTGTGATGGTGGTGATGGTGCTTCCAGTAGTTCTTGTCGTGCTTGTCGTTGGCGTTAGCTGTGGCTGACTGCAAACCGAAGGTTGCAGCACCGAACAACACCACGGCACCCAGCACGAATGAAACGAGTTTCTTCATAGTTAGTTTTCCTTTCAAAAAGACATCCGAGCGCGGAGGTAATTGGCAACGGCCATGCCAGCCATAAAACAAAGAATGTGCGGCCAAATTGGGCCACCGAGGGCGTGACACCTTTGCGGTAACAACAAAAACGCCACGCATATAGGACCCCATGGGACGTACTGGGAACTGTGAACGTAAATGGCGCCACGGGACGTACCGAAAACTGCGAATGGAATGGCGCCACGGGGACGTACTGGAAACTGTGAATGGAATGGGCGCCACGGGGCGTACTGGAAACTGTGAATGGAATGGGCGCCACGGGACGTACTGGAAACTGTGAATGGAATGGGCGCCACGGAACGTATTGTAGGGGCGGCCCTCCGTGGCCGCCCCTGCCCGGAATTAAACTACGTCGAATGAATCGCCCGCCTCTCGTGCGAACGACCCAACTTCCAAAAGCTTGAATGTCCGGCGAGGGGCGGCCACGGAGGGCCGCCCCTACAGTACGTACCGTGGCGTCTTATACGCTTGGCAAACAAGCACAAAAAGCTGAAAGATTTGGCCGGATCGAAGGTGGCATTGTCCTTGCCAAGCAAGCCGAAGGTGAGGATGCGAACCGTAAAGCTCCATTCAAAAACAACGCTGCTGAGCTCGGTGCTGACCGTCGCCATGCTGATCGCAGCGCTCGCCGTTACCAGCGCGGCGATCGCCAACATCGAGCGCACCGACGACCAAACCCTCGTCGAGACTCAGGCGCGCGACCTCGCACAACACATCAGCGACATCGGCTCGCGCGATCCGGAAGCCCTGACACGCGCCGCCAACCTGATCAAAGGCTCCCGACCCACAATCGTAAGCGTGCGCGTCTGGCAACTGTCGCAGGGCGAGTTCACCGAAAAGACGGCAGCCGCCGGAAGCGCGGCTGCGACACCCATACCCGAAGACACAAAGACCATCCTGCGCCGGGGCCCAGGTCCAACCGTCGTAAACGAGATCAAGTCGGATTCCAACCAAACGTTGTATCGCGCCTTCGGAATTGTTTTTGAGAACGGCCGGCCGAGTGGTGCAGTCGAGATCGTCCAACGCTTCAACAGCATCTGGGCCGTAGCCTTTGGCTATCTAAAGAGCGTCATCTGGATATTTTTGATCGCGATCGGGTTAGTCCTGGTCGGTACTTATTTCTTATTCCGGCAACTGCAACTGACCACGCAACTCGAGACTGAGCAAGGCATTCTGCGCGACCGCGTTCGCGAAGCAACTATCGAGCTGGAGAAACGAAATCAACAGCTTCAGGAAACCAACCTCGAGCTGTGGCGCACCAACCGTCGCATGAACGAACTCGGCCGCCTTGCCGCAGCCGGTCAAACAGCCGCGCACTTTGCACACGAGGTAGGCACGCCACTAAATTTGATCAGTGGCCACGTTCAGTTGCTCAAATCCGACCTGGATCGCGATCCGCGCGACGCCGAGTCGCGTATTCGCACAATCAGCGCTCAGATTGAACGCATTGAACGAATCGTGCGCCGTATGCTCGACAAGACGAGATTCGAAACTGAGCTCGCGCCACTCGACCTGAATTCAGTCTTGCGCAAACTGTGCGACGCGATGTCGCCGGCGTTCGACAAACGAAACATCCATCTCATCGAGACTTTCGCGGACAACGCGCCACTCATGGCGGGTTCGTCGGATCGGTTGCAGCAGTTGTTCCTGAACCTTATCAACAACAGTCTCGACGCCATGCCCGAAGGCGGTGACATTCAGATCCGGACCGCCATCGAAGGCAAGCCACAACGCATCGTCGTCGACTTCATCGATACCGGAACCGGAATGACTCCGGAAGTGATGAGTCACATCTTCGATCCGCTTTACACAACGAAAGATCGGGGTCACGGCACGGGACTCGGCCTGGTGATTGTCAGTCAAATCGTTTCTGAGCACGGCGGCAGAATTGAAGTTAAGAGCGAGTTAGGGAAAGGCACGCGTTTCCGGCTGACGTTCGCGGCGATTCCGAACGACGTGCCGGCGCTCATAGAGAACCATGAACCTGAGTTGGAAGTAGGTATTCACTAGATGAAACACATTCTTGTTGTCGACGACGATCAGGATTCATGCGAGTTGCTGCGCGAAATCTTCTGCGCCGAAGGATGGCACGTCGACACTGCACTCAGTCCGTCACAGGCGTTCAGCGTCGCGGAAAAAGAGAAGATCGATCTGGTTGTCAGCGACGTTAATCTTGAAGCAAACCAATCGGGGCTGGACTTATTAAAAGACTTGCGCGCGCAGTGTCCCGTAATCCTGGTCACCGGATTCGGCACACTCGACTCCGCAGTCGAAGCAGCACGAGAAGGCGCCTGGGACTTTATTTCGAAACCTTTCAAGGTTCAGGAAGTCGTGGCAATTGCGCGCCGTGCTCTCGAGCAAGAGCGAAGTAATGCGGGCGTCGAGCAGCGCGCGGAGCCGATTTCGGCGCCTTATGAACAGGGCGGCTTGCTCGGGCGTTCCCCGGTCATGATCGGGCTCTACAAAGAGATCGCGCGCGTCGCGCCCACACGTTCGACGATTCTGATTGTCGGCGAGTCCGGCGCCGGCAAGGAGTTAGTGGCGCGATCGATTCATCAACACAGCACGCGGTCTGCCGGACCGTTCGTAGCAGTGAACTGCGGCGCTCTGACCGAAACTCTTTTGGAAGCCGAGCTCTTTGGTCACGTTCGAGGCTCGTTCACGGGCGCTGTCGGCGATCGTAAGGGACTTTGGGAAGAAGCCGCGGGTGGAACACTTTTTCTTGACGAAGTCGGCGAGACGAGCCCGGCCTTCCAGGTAAAACTGTTGCGCGCCTTGCAGGAAGGAGAGATCAGACGCGTTGGCGCGTCGAAGGCCACGCAAGTCGACGCTCGTATCCTTGCGGCCACAAACCGCAACCTCGAACAGGACGTAAAGGCCGGAAAGTTTCGTGAAGATCTTTTTTATCGGCTCAGCGTCGTAACGTTGCGAGTGCCTTCTCTCAAAGAACGCCGCACAGACATTCCAATGCTGGCAGAACGCTTCCTCGGCATGGTCCTCGGCAGAGAAGGACATAAGCAACTCACTTTGTCAGAAGAAACTATCCGCACGCTGGTAGCTTACAACTGGCCGGGAAATGTGCGCGAGCTTGAATCGGCGATCGAATATGCCGTGCTGCACGCGCGCGGTCACGCAATCGATCCGGAAGACCTGCCGGAAAAACTTCAGTCGGCACAGGTACGCAGCGCAGCGCGTTCGCCACTCTCTGCTCTCTTCGAAGATCTGCCGGCGCTCGACGAACTCGAACGACGTTATCTGCTCTACATCCTCGAAGTCGCTGGCGGCAATCGCACCCGCGCCGCCGAAATCCTCGGCATCGATCGCCGCACGCTTTACCGAATGATCGAACGCTACGGCATCGATAAAGCCACTGTGGCCATTTTGCCCCTTGATCCTAATTAGCCACAGAGAGGATCGCCACAAGGCACAAAAGCACATAATGATTGTTCCTTAAGGCGTTCTGGAAACCGAGAAGGTTACTGGGCGCCGCACAATCAATAAATATTCTTGTGCCTTTTGTGCCTTTTTGTGGCAATGCTTTTTCTTTGTGGCTTTGAAATTGCCATGCGGCTGGCATGCGCGTGCGGCTTAACCTGCAGCAAAAAATTCTGCTACTTGTGGCGGGTTCGATGTCGTTGATCCTGCTCGCGTCGTCGTACCTCCACAGTGGCAGAATTAGATCGCTGATCGAGAAGGACCATTACGACAATGCGGTTAGCCAGACCGCCGCGCTTGGTAACCGGATCGCGCAGTACGACTATTTTTCAAACCTCGAAGATCTCCAACAGGAGATGCAAGTAGTCGTCAGTTCGCGGCCCGACTTCAGACAGATTGACGTTTATGAGAACCAGCCGGCTGTTCCGCGACTAATTGCCACTACTGCTTCCGGCACCAGCGACCTTTTGGCCTCGTGGGACTCAGAAGGGCCAACAATCAAGACGGTTGCAGCGACGGAAATCAATCGCAACAACGGTCAGTACTGGCTGATCACGACGCCGGTGTCGAACGGGCAGCACAGTGGCTTCATCAAGGCGCTCGTGCTCAAGGGTTATCACCGCAACCTGGTCAGCAGTCTTCATCGCGAATACAACCTCGTGTTGTTTGGCGCCGTGATAGCCTCGGTGCTCCTGTTGTATTTGCTGTTTGTCTATTTCTTCCGCAAACCGGTGAAAGAAATCGTCCTAACGATGGCCCATGCTCGGCAGGGCGATCTCTCGGCTCGTTCACCCGTACACAGAGACGACGAGCTGGGCGAGATTGCCGGTGGCTTCAATCAAATGATGGACGACATTGCGTCCAGATCTCGGGAGCGCGAAGAGTTGTTGAGCCAGATTGGCAGCTTGAATAACCAGCTCGTGAAGAAAGTCCATCTCGCGACGACGGAGTTGCGTGCCGCTAACGGAAATCTAATACGCACGCAGCAGCGCTTGTCGCATGCCGAACGACTGGCGGCGATCGGCCAGGTGACGGCGTCTCTCGCACACGAAATCGGGACACCTTTGAACGCTATCAATGGTCACCTGCAACTGCTCGCTCGAAATCATCCAACCTGTGGCGACACACAACGTCGCCTGAAGATCATCGACGCACAACTGGGTTCGATCGTGCAATCGGTGAAGAGTTTGCTCGAGCGAACTCACCGCCGGCCAATCGCACCGCAGCCTACAGACATCAACCTGATCGTAGAAGAGCTGTTACTCCTGGTCGCGCCGATCTTCGAATCGCACAACATCCGCTTGAAGCAGCAACTTGACGAAGGATTGCCGTTCGTTCTTGCCGACCACGAGAGTCTGCACCAGGTGTTTCTCAATCTGGTGAACAATAGTCTCGAAGCAATGCCGCACGGCGGTGAGATGAAGTTTGTTACCAACTACATCGATAAGGAAAAGCTGATCGAGGTACGTCTACTCGACTCTGGTACAGGCATCAGCGACGACGCGAAGACTCATCTTTTCGAACCGATGTGGACCACAAAGAAATCCGGCAGCGGTCTGGGTCTCGCAATTGCCCGCGAGATCGTTGTCGAGCATGGCGGAAAGATCGAATGCGTCGAGGTTGAAAAGGGTGCGGAGTTTCGTGTGGTGTTGCCGGTGGCGGACGCAAGGTCTGTCGTGGTGCCGGCGGAATTTGCTGAGGTGAGTTTAGATGCCGCGTAAGATACCGCAGATTCTGACTGTGGATGACGACTCAGTCACATGTGAGCTTCTCTGCGAAGTTTTCGCTCGCGAAGGGTTTAGTGCGGTGTTCGCGAACAGCGGCGAGGCGGCACTCGCAACAGTCGCTCAGCAGCCGCCTGATCTTCTAATCAGCGATATTCGCATGAAGACGCGGCTTGATGGATTGTCGTTGCTGGAAATTGTTCGGCGTGAATATCCGTCGATCCCGGTCGTGTTGATGACGGCCTTTGGCTCGATTGAAACTGCCGTGCGCGCAGTCAAAGAAGGCGCCTTTGATTACATCAGCAAGCCGTTCAACATCGATGAGCTCGTAGCAATTGTGCGACGTGCTCTGGCAAACGGAAACGGGAGGCATGTCACTTCGGATCTCGATGAAGAGGAGTGGAGCTCGGGGCTGATCGGACGTACTCCCGCGATGCTCGAGATCTACAAAATGATCGCCCGCGTTTCAGACTCACGCGCCGCAGTGCTGATCACCGGGGAATCCGGGACCGGCAAAGAGTTGGTTGCGCGGGCGATTCACAATCACGGCACACGATCAACTGAACGATTTGTGGCCGTGAACTGTGGCGCGTTGACTGAAACCCTGCTCGAGTCGGAACTGTTTGGACATGTTAAGGGTTCGTTCACAGGCGCCATCGCCAACAAGCGCGGGATCTTTGAGCAGGCCGGCGAAGGCACCGTATTTCTCGACGAAATCAGTGAGACGAGTGCCGGCTTGCAGGTGAAGTTACTGCGAGTGTTGCAGGAGCGTGAGGTGGTTCCAGTCGGAGGTGCGGAGCCGATCAACGTGGGTGCACGAGTGATCGCTGCGAGTAATTCGGATCTGGAGAAACTTTCGGCTGCCGGAGCCTTTCGAGGCGACTTGCTCTATAGACTGAACGTTATTCAATTGCACCTGCCGCCGTTGCGACAGCGGCGTGAAGATATTCCTTTGCTGGTTGCGCACTTCCTGCGAAAGCACGCGCCGGCGCCCACACAGGCCATCGCTCCCGATCATAAAAGCATGCAATGCCTCACCGCATACTCCTGGCCTGGTAATGTGCGTGAACTCGAGAATGTGATCGAGCGCGCCATCACGCTCAATCAGGGTGGGGTTATTACGATCGAGGATCTTCCGGCACGCATTCGTCTGCAGCCGTCACATGAGACGCCGCCGCTCTCTACAGACGAAGTGGATCAACTCTTTTCGGGCTTGCCCAATCTTGATGAGATCGAGCGACGCTACATCCTCCACGTCCTCGAAGCCACAGGCAACAACCGCAAGCGGACCGCCGAAATCCTCGGCATCAATCGCAAGACACTCTATCGCATGGCCGCGCGGTTTGAGATTGAGTTTGGCAATCCTGTTAATCATGTAAATCCTGTTAATCCTGTCTAAATGTTTGACAGGATGAACAGGATTTTCAGGATTTACAAGATTTCCGGTCGCTGCGGTTTCACTGTTATCTCGACTGTTTTTTCACCGAGGTATGGATGCCGGCCTGTCAAACGAATCAATCCAGCGGCTTCACGCGCCTTGATCCAGATGGCGCCGACACCACCAAACAACGCGAACGGATTCTCTCCGATGATCTGTCCTGGGCCAGTCAGTGTGAAACTAATGGCCGCATTCGCTAAAGGTCTCACCGCACCGTATTCATCTGTCACTTTCAACACTACTCGCGTCGCATCAATACCATCGCCATTCAACTCGCGATCGTCTGCATCCATGTGAAACTGACGATCCGCACCCTGGCCCGAGAGCTTCTTCGTAATCACGAGCTTTCCGCCGATGTAACCTTCCAACGTCATGTCGCCCCAGCCTTTGTTAATACCGGCGCGCAGGTTGGTTACGAATGGCGGATATTTCAAGTGCCCGAAATTTTCCCGATCGGGATCGATATCAGCGATAAGGTTCTTACCGATGTAGATCTTGAGATGCTCGCAGTTGGAAGAAACCATCGCGATGTTGAAACTCTCGTTCCGATCTCCGCGCGACCAGTCAAACGCCGGCTCCAAAACAATCTCCTCCGCCGGATCGCATTGCGATTTGTAAAACCCACCAGCCGGTTTCGGAATCCGGAAAATATCCCCGACACCGTGATAGCAAATGCGATCGGTCGAACAGAAGTTCGCGTGCGTGTTGTAGTCAAACGCGCACCACCCAATGCCACCCGCATATCTCTTGTCAGACGCAAGCTGGTTGTGCACGCGCGCATGTCGCATCGCGTGTTCCGTAACGCGCTCGACATTGTCGTTGCGTTTCGTTGGATACATGTGACCGATGAATTCTGTGTTCAGATAGAGCGGATGTTTCGGCGGACGCAGCGGAATCTGAAAGTCGTTCATCGTAAAAACGTCCTCGAGCAGTTCCGACTCGTAGTTGTAGCGAATGCCGCCCGTCTGCCGCGAGTCATCAAGCGAACGCGCCAGTTCATTCGTGCGCGTGTAGAAATCGTGATCGTCGCGCGACTCATTGACTCGGACACCCCAAAGCACGATCGCCGGATGATTCCAATCGCGACGCACCATCTTCTCAACATAACTCACCGACAGATCCTTCCACTGCTGATCGCCGATGTGCTGCCAGCCGGGAATCTCTTCGAGCACGAGCAGACCATATTCATCACACGCATCGAGAAAGTGCGGCGACTGCGGATAATGCGACGTGCGCACAATGTTGCACTTCAACTCCTTCTTGAGAATCCATGCATCGCGTTTTTGCACGCGCGCGGGCATCGCCTGGCCGACGAAAGGAAACGTTTGATGTCGATTCAGGCCACGAAGCTTGAGATGTTTTCCGTTCAGAAAGAAACCGTCGGGGGTGAAACGCGCTTCACGAAAGCCCGTGCGTGTTTTGTATTCGTCAATAGTTCGTCCACTCTCGATCAGGGTCACTCTCACGTCGTAGAGCTTCGGACGATCGAGCTCCCACAGTTGGACAGCTCCAAGATTCGTGAGTGTTACCTCGACGTTGGTACTCCCCGCCGGCAGATCTAAATCTGCCGTATCAACAACACGCGCCCCATCGAGCAACTCGACTTTCAAGTTATGCCGTACAGGCGTTGCGTTATTCGCGAGGAAACACCGCACCTCCAGACGCCGTCCTGACCTTAAAACACCCACCGGTTTCGCGAAGACGTTTTCGATAAACGTCTGCGGCACGATTCGCAACTCAACATCGCGATAGATGCCTCCGAACGTGAGGTAATCAATCTCGCCACCAAACGGCGGAATGTCCTTGCGCTCAGTCGAATCCACTTCAACCGCGATCACGTTGTCGCCACGCCAGTTCAAAAACTCCGTCAGCTCATATGAGAACGGCGTATATCCACCGCGATACTCACCCAGACGATGACCATTGATGTAGACCGTCGCCGCAGTCATGACTCCGCCAAAGTCAACAAAGACTCGCTTGCCGTTCACACCCGTAGGCAACTGGAAATGACGGCGATAAAGCGAAACGAACTGATAGTCTTTGTCGTCGAAGCCATGCCACGGCAACATCTTGTTCGTATGAGGAATCGTCACGCGTGTGAAGCGTGCGTCATCAAAACGCAGCGCCGTACCACCGGGCGTGTTCTTTTCACTGAACAACCATCTGCGGTTGAGCGGATAAACTCGCCTCCCCTCTTGCGTTTGGGCTTTGCTGTCCAGGGGAAACAACGAAATCCCAACCAACCCCACACCGCTACTCTTGACGAAACTTCTGCGATTAATTCGTCTCTTCATCTGGTCTCCTGTGGGCCTTTGTAGGGGCGGCACTCCGTTGCCGCCCCTTCGTGAATACAAAACGCCATAGAAAGAGTCGCTGCCTCTCAATGCGGCACAGACTGCCATCGAAATCTTTAATGCCAAACAAGGGGCGGCCACGGAGTGCCGCCCCTACAGAGATTCTTCGGTGTGCCTTATTGTGGCAGCTTTGGTCCAGCGTAGATTATTGCCAGTTCAGCGAGAGCTGTGGTTTTATCAGTTCCAAAACCGGAAAGCGAGATTAGTTTTAAATACCGGGCCGTGTTGACTCGGGGGAATTCAACGCGTTGTGGGGCCCACGTCGAAGGCAATTCGCCACGTGCAATATCCGACCAAACCTTTCCGTCGTCGCTGGCCTGAATAACAAACTCACGAATGTCCCCTTCATGCTCGCGATGATTCTGTCGCGACATCAGCACCACCCCTGACATTGCTACAGGCGCGCGAAACGTAATCAGCAACTCCACCTGCTCGCGAGCCGGCGCGCGCTGCTCGCCGACAAGCACGTACGTCGTCGGGTCGCCGTCGATTGCAGAGGCCGCGGATGCGCCTTCAACTTCGGCTTTGGCGCCGAGTTTGGCCATGATGCGCGTGTCAAAGAGTAAGCTGCGAATATTTCCCTGCGTGAGTCCGACGCTGGGTTGGAAACAATCACTCTTCATGTAAGTAAGGAGCGACCTGCGGAGCTGGGCCAACACGGGATTAGTGTCGTTCTCCCTGTTGACGTCGATCGCAGACACGAGCAACTTACCGTTACCAACCCCGCCCTCGAACAAGAGACCGAGCTTGTAGTTTCGATTCCAATCGTCGATGGCCCACACGACGGGCTCCAATTCCTCCGGCAAACTATCGATATTGATCGCGCGCGCACCACGAATGATCTCGGCCCATTGCCAGTCGTAATGATCGGAGGTCAAAAAACCATCGATCATGTGATCCTTGGTCCTGCCGCTGTTTTTCTTGATCCACAGTCCCAACATCCGTCCCCAGGCGGGCATCATCTGGCGATTCCAGAAGATCGGAACGACATCGAGCGGCGGATTCGACCAATACAGATCGTTGCTGCGCGGTGAAAAGAGAACCTTGCCACCAATTGCCAGTTTCTTTTCAGCTTCTTCCCAGGAACTGGTGATCAGAATGTCAGTATCGCGAGACTTCTCACATAAAGAACCAAGAGATGGATCAGTACTCGCACGGGCAGTCATTTCCGCAGGAGGGTAAACAAAAAACGTCCAGCTATTCTCGAAGTAAGTCGAGCCGCGCACGACACCCGCGCGCGGGATGATTCTTCGAGTGATCGGTGCAAAGAATGTCGATGGTGCAAGCGTCACCGTTAACTTGTGCTCACCGGGACCTACTCTCGCCAGAGGCACCGAAACATTTCCGAGTTGGATGTTCTTTCCGATCGTGATCGTCTTCGCATCCCACTCACCCACGAGGTTGTCATCGATACGCCAAACGCCTTTCCCATCTTCCATTGGTTCCATGCCGTAGTGCGCGACTTCCACCGGCACCTCGAGTCGTTCGGCATCGGTATAAACATATTTCGGGAAGCGTGCTAACGGGACCGTGGTGTTGCAAAAGTCTTTGAACTCCTCGGCCTTCACATAACCCTTCGGTTCCCAGAAAGGATCGAGCAGACCGACAAGCGCCGTGCCTTGGCCGAGATAATCGTGCAGATCGAGTAATTGAAAACCACTGAGCCCGCGCGTCCTCAGATTGGCTTCGATCTCCTCTTTGTAAACTGCAACCTGAAAACGGCCCGACGCATCGGCGAAGGATTTGTTCTTTTCCAGCAGCCCGTGCGCTTTGGCCGACTCGCGAAAGATCTCGTAGTTACCCGGTTTCATGTAACCGGTAAACTTCTTTATCACATCAAAATCGGGATAGGCGCACCATTGACCAATCTCGTGCGAGATGACGGGTATGTTAATGTCTTCGAGCGAGTCATCGTAATCGCCGCCAAACCAACCCGATTCACGTCGCAGCATCTTTGGTCCAATGCGTTGGATGGCGAGGTAGTCGCTGCCTTCAGTAACATTCTCGATTTGCCGTTCGGTGTGGCCGGTCCCGCGCGTGTACAAGCGCCGTGGATCTTTCTTGCGGAAGGTGTCCGCCCATTTTGCCAACGCAGGCTGCCAATCACCTTTCGGCTCGTTACTCGCCGACAGCAGCATGAACGAAGGATGATTGCCATAGGCCTTGATCATCCGCTCTGTTTCCTCGTAGAGCATTCGCTCCATCGGAGTGTCGGTACTAATCTCATTCCACATGCCCGGCTCGGGTTGCAGGTAAAACCCCACACTGTCTGCCGCTTCAAACGCCGCTTCGGGTGGACACCACGAATGAAAGCGCATGTGGTTCAATCCCCATGAGCGACAAAGCTCGAATAATTTTTTCCAGTAAGCAACGTCGTTCGGCGGATAACCGGTGAGCGGAAAGTCGCCGCCGTGGTGCGTGCCTCTAAACATGATGGGGCGGCCATTGAGTTGAAACTCTTTTCCTTCTGCTTTGAACTCACGCAATCCGATTTTCAACTCGAGATTCTCATTGATACCGTTGCCGCTCAACCACAAACGGAGCGGATATAACTGCGGATGAAACTCATCCCATTTGACTGCTTCCTGCCTGATAGGAACTTCGACTTCAGCGACTCCGCCATTCTCATCCCACGTTACGGGTACAACACCGACGTCGGGCCAGACTGCAGTCAGCGTTCCCGATCCACTCAATCCTGTCTGGTTGCCGATGCGGACTTTGATGAGGAGGGTTTTCGATGCGAGCCGTGGAAAGACCTGCGCTTCGTCAATCCAGACTCGTCCGGTAGACGAAAGCTGTATCTTTCCCGTGATTCCGTTCCAGCTCGCCGCCAATGAATCCGAGACACTGTGAGCGTCAGGCCGGTACGGCATGATCATGCGATTATCGACGCGTATTGTCAGTTGATGACGGCCGGGTGTTACTGTGCCGAAGTCGAAGACGTGTGGAGTCACGAGACTCTTTTCCGAACCGATCTTCTTGTTGTCGAGCCAGACAGTTGTTTCCCAGTGTGGACGTTCGAGTGTGAGGACGACGCGCCGGCCGGCCCAATTCGGTTGAATAAATATTTCGCGTTGATACCAGGCGACGCCGAGATAGTGGCGGGGCGGTTGCGATAGAAAAGGAATTTTGACGATCCGCTCGGTGTAGTCTTTGTAATCTTCGCGCAGGTACCAGAAACGATCGTAGAGTGATAAGACCCAGGGCGTCTTCGTCGTGATTTCATCGCCCTGGTTTTGATCCTGAAGAATGCCGGGCAGTTTGATGTACTGCGGGAATCGTATGGTGAACCACTGTTGATTGACGCCATCGTCATAACGGTCGAGAGCAAAACGCCACAGACCGCTTAGATCCTGAGGCACCGTGACGTGCGGCTGCACCTGCGCTCGCGCGGGTGACAGGCAAAGGGTCAACAGCAATGTGATCGCGATAACTCTCAGCATATTTGTTGGACAGGATTTACAGGATGTTTCAGGATTATCATGTAAATCCTGTTCATCCTGTAATCCTGTCTACTTGTGTCTATCGAACCACGCCTTCAACTCACCATCGAGCCTCTTCAGATCCGGTTTCTTCCCCGCAATCTCAAGGCTCTCTTTCCACTCCCGATTCAAATCGCCAACCTCAACCCTCGCACCAACCCGAACGAACATCGGCAACTGATGCATCGCAGCAGCGACTGTAATCGTTTGCCCGCCACGATAGACCTTCCCGTTCCACGCATCACGCCAGCGGTGTCCGACGGGTAAGTACACCTGCTGTTCGCGCCTCCCTTTTTCCCAAACCGGCGATACGAGAATGTCGCGGCCGTAAAGATAAGTCCACCAGTTGGACCACGCCGCCGGCGCATTAGGATCGACCAGAAACAGCGGCCGAATAATCGGCATACCGGTCTTCGTCGCTTCCTGCGCATGCGCGTAACTATAGTCGATCAGACGCTGATGCAATCGCGCATACATGCGCCACATGGCGATCAAATGTGTGTCGTAAGCCGGCTCCCGCGGCAGGTTCCAGAACGCGACGTTGCGTGTTGGACCAACCTCCATGATCGGATTCAGCGCGCCAAAAGCAAGCCACCTGCCGCAGACTTCCTGTTCCAGAAGTTGCTGGTTGTAACCACAAATGTCCGAGCCCCAATTTGGATAACCCATCACCGCCGATCGCTGTACCGCAATGATCGACGCGCGCAAACCTTCCTGTGTGCCGCCGATATCGCCCCCCCAAAAGACTGCGTATGGAGAACTGCCGGTATAGGCGGCGCGCGGCATCAGCGCGACGTCGTTGCCACGATACTTATGAGCGACTTCGTACACCGCTTTCACGTACATCGGCGGATATGCGTTCCGATTTTCGCGAATGGTCCGGCCGTCAAATACTTTGTAAGGCCCGGATTCCGGAATGTCCTCTTCCGCGCGATCCATTTTGAAACCGGCAACACCCAATTTCAGAAGCTTTCCGACGCCTTCCTGCCAGTATGCGCGGGCGGCAGGGTTGGTGAGATCGACCATCGGATAGTTGTTGCCGTTAGCGGGCCGCACCTGTCCGGCGAGGGTGTAACCCTTTGCCGTCGCTTCCTCCATCATCTTTCCCTGAAAGAATGGCGCGATCCACAACACTGTTTTGGTCTCGTTACCATCGAGCCATTTCACCATCCGTGCAAAATTGGGAAGCCGATTCTCATCGATGTCGAAATCGTCGTAGCCCCACGGCTTTCCCGGCCCCCATGGACGATCGATCCAGTACACGCCATTCGGAATTCCGAATGCGCGCATCATCAGTACGTCTTCCATGATTTCGGAATTGAATGGGCCAGTGACTGCCGTACCGTCGTAGTAGCTTGTGCGTTGCGTGTGTTCGTCGCGCCAGCGCCAGGGGGTATAGATCCATTTCGGAGGCAGAAAAGGCGGGCCGGCGTCGAGTGCGTGTTGGCGTACGAGTGCCGCCGGATCCGATGCTGTGTAGATCTTCAGCTCGAGTGATGAGCCTTCGAACTCGATTTGAACGCTCTGCCTATTCGAAGCGGCAAGATCGAATACTCCCGGCCAGTTTCCTTTTACGAAGACGGCATAGCCACGCGACGACAGGTAAAAGGGTGCGTAGATTGAAGTGGTGGGCTTGATGATCATGTCCACTTTCTGTCCACGCAAATCCATTGCTTCAGCGATGCCGGGGGCCCAGGATTTTGCCTGTGGTCCATCAACTACGCGCTCCATCAAACCCGTGAAGTACTCGCCGGGCAACGCGTCGATCGAGATTCCCCACTTGACGATGCCGGTGTCAGGCTGTGCCTTGAACGAGATGTCGAAGTTGTCGTGATCGCGAGTGATGGAGGCGGTGATCTTTTGACCATCCGGCATTTCTACGGTTCTGGTCCAACCGCCTGCCGGGACGCCAGAGGCGGGCGTGCTGAATTGTTGCTTCGTTGGATAGATGTGAGCGTTACCGACTGCATAGAACAGGCGATGGAGACGAAGCGCATGAGAGGATTTCAGCTTCGCACTCGGCAGAAAAATCTCCGCCCCGTCAAAGACTCTCCTCTGCTGCGCAACGGCCTGGGTGGCAACAGCAAGAATTATCAGTAAAAAAATCAGCAGTTTGATTTTCATCAGTTCGTAATTGGCAATTGTAGGGGCGGCACTCCGTGGCCGCCCCTTGTTCGGAACAGAGCTCGCTGAGATTGCGTGCAACAAAGCAAGGGGCGGCCACGGAGTGCCGCCCCTACAAAGATTTCGTGGTGATCCTGGGTCGTGGTGGCTGAGACATTCCGGCGCCGAAGTAAAAGCTCGTGTGCGGCGGTTGGTTGTACGCAACGTTTTGCCATGCGATGCTCAGACGATACTGAGGATCGTGCATCAGCGTATAAAAACGATGTTCGGTCGGAATAACTGTCGTATAAATATGTAGCTCTTTATTATCTGTAGTGCGCCAGATAACTTCTTCGCGCCAATCGCCGAGAATGTCGGCGCTCAACGCCGGCGTTGCTTTAGTCCCGTTGTTCGATGCGCACTCATCCGCTTTCAACAACACCGTCTCCGTGCTGTCTTGCGGGTTCCACTTGGAGATCATATTCCGATCGAGCAACTCGCTGAGCACGTCTCCATCCCACCAAATTCCGAAGTTGCAAGACCGTGGTGTCTGCTCGGAGATCTTCTCACCTTTTGCATTCCAGAGACCGCTGACTCCCGCACCACGCACCCAACTCTCATAACCCCGGTACCGCGGGTCGATATCTAGCGCGAGACCACGACCAGGACCTTCACCGTCCTCGCCTGCTTTCACTGAAGCCTTCTTCCAGATCACTTCGCCCGTGCGCGCATCGCGGAAGTTTGCGCCGGCATCGTCGAACCGTTCCTGAATATCGAAAACCTCCAGGCCGGGCCGATCCGGATCGAGATCCGTAACATGCAACGCATCGCCATGTCCCAATCCGGTCGAGTACAAACCGCGACCGTTATCATCGATCGTCATCGCACCATAAACGATCTCATCGCGGCCGTCGCCATCGACGTCAGCAACGCTGAGGTTATGATTGCCTTGCCCGCGATAGTTGCGGTTCTGCTCGTTGCCGTCGTCACTGTCGAAGGTCCAGAGGTGCGTGAGTTTACCGTCTCTCCAGTTCCACGCAGCCAAAACTGAACGCGTGTAATAACCGCGAGACATCACCAGGCTCGGGCGCTCGCCATCGAGATAAGCGATACACGCGAGAAACCGATCTACCCGATTACCATACCCATCACCCCAAATTGCCTGCAGTTCATCCGGCGTAGGATTGAGTTTTGTCGGATGACGAGGAGGAACATAGTTTGTCGTGGCGAGCGCCGCGCCGGTCTGGCCGTCGAAAATCGTCAGGTATTCGGGTCCGGCTAAAATATATCCGCTTACATCGCGTTTCTGTTCGACACCATTACGATTTTTCAAGATAACCGTGGCGCCTTCGGGCTGGCGGTAGTCGGCCTTGGCATCGCCGATTACTTTTCCTTTGCCATCAATCGTGCCATCCGCGGTCTTGCAGGCGATCTCGGCTTTTCCGTCACCATCGAGATCGTAAACAATGAACTGCGTATAGTGTGCGCCCTCGCGAATGTTGCGGCCGAGATTAATGCGCCACAGCCTCGTGCCGTCGAGTTTGTAGGCTTCCAGGATCGGTTCAGTCGTAATGCCCGGCTGCGAATTGTCGCGCCCGCGCCCAACCTGGTGAACAACGAGTTCATACTCGCCATCGCCATCCAGATCTCCCGGGGAGATGTCATTTGGCGTGTAGCCTTCCGGAGTCTGAAGTGGCACTGAAAGGTACTGCCGTACAGGTGGCGATGCGCCGAGCTTAAACGCGGCATTGGACGCTTGCTCGCGCCCCTTGAGTACCGGCTTAACAAAATATGAATTCTCCTTCGAGAGGTCGGCTTTGTCATCCACGAGGCTCGTCGCGGCTGTGAGCGGCGAGGCATTCAACTTGACCGCGGCAGAGCCGGTCGTCCTCCGGTAAACATTGAAGGCTATACCCTCAGGATCCGTTCCAAGCAGACGCCAACCGACAAAAACCTTCCCTTGCAGGTAATGGACGGCGATCACTCCCCGTCCGAGTTTCTCCAACTGGCGCAGCCCCGGCACGCGAACAGTCGAAACTTCCGCGGGTCGCTCACCCAAACCCTGGACCAGACACAGAAACGTAAAACTTGCACACAGCAGTCGCAGCCATCGGTGTCTTTTCACCCTGGACATGTTATTAGCAAATCCGCGCAAAAAATGTTGACTTCTCTGTGAACTTAGTTTAGAAAAATTTGCCCAGACTACAATTGAAGCTCCCATCGACGACCGCACGTTCACGTTACGTTTACCGGTTCCGGAGGACCAGATCGCATGAAATTGTCGCGTATTACCATCACGCTGGCGCTCTTTCTTTTCTTTCTACTCTCATTGAATGCGATCGGCTTCACTGCCGAAAAAGGCCTCATGGTCGGGGACACGTCTACGCCCGCCCTGGTCGCGGAATATCACGGGTCGGAGGCCGAGACGTACGTTGGTAAACCCTCTGACGACGGCGGTATTAAAGAAGTCATCCCCGCCAAATACGCGGCGAGGTATCAAGCCTGGAAGAAAGACTTCCTGTCCACCGAAGCCGGCCGGGCTCAGTGGGCGATATACGAGAAGAATCCGGACTTCACGTTGACCATCACCGTGTCGCGCGAAAACGCCGAGGGCGCCGCCACCGGGAAATATCATTGGGACTCGTCAGGCAAACTCGTTGCCGCAACAATCACGTTGGGAAGCCGTTTAGACAACGGGTATCCGAATCCCATTTACTTCCCGGTGATGAACTCACTCATCTCGACCGAGTCGTATGTGCCGATCAGCGGGAACACGCTTGCGGCGACGAAGATTGCGCATGAGTTTGGTCACGTGATTCGAACGTCGCAGGTCGACGCGCATCTTTACCAGCTTCAATCGCAGTTGATTCCGCAGTACAACAAGATCTTTCTTGCGAATGGACGCAAGGCCGGCGATCCGAAGCTCGTCGATCTGGCGGAACAGATGGGCGGTACACCGGTCATGATCTGGGAAGATCGTGAATACTGGGGTGAAACCAACGCCATGCTTTACCTCCGCGATCGGATAACTGGCGACGACATGCGTTGCTCATTGTTCAGTCGCATCCGTCACAGTGTCGATCTTTACGCCAAGCAGTACGAGCAACGCTTCTTCGACATCGCGCACGCGAGTCCGGCGATGAAGCTCTGCGGCTGGCAGTAAAGATGAACGCGGATCACGCGGATCACGCGGATTACGCAGCCGATCTGAAGTTTTCTGATCGGACGGTCCATGAGCCATCTGACGGAAATCCCGGTGCGTCCGCTTTAGGTCCGCCTTTCCAGCCACCTGCCATTAAGGCAATCGCATACAACAGACCACCGTTACCTGGGAGATAACACGGCAGGTTTTGTCGCTGCCAGTTGTGGCCGTTTGGTAGATAGCGATTCTTCTCGGTGTTCATCATCAAGGCGTCGATCGCGGTATTGGTTTCACCGAGACGTGCCGCGGTCATTGCCGTTAGTGGATAGTCCCAGCCCCACGTCTTGTCCCACTGCCAACGCTGCATCGTCTCACGCAATGTACGGCGCATCGTTTCCTTATCCACGCCGTCGCCCGGAAGAACACCGAATGCGCCAAGCATTGACGGGTGATCGTAGTTTCTTTCACTAAACGTTTTCGGACAGTTTTCATGCGCGAGATATACGCCGTTCTTCGCCGGCAACGGCGACAGGTTACGAATCACGCGCTCCCATTCCGCATTTCTTCCGAGACCCAATCTTTCACGCCATCGCCTTGCGATCTTCAATCCATACGACCAGTAAGAAAGCTCAAACGTCGGATTCCAGGTCTCCGCCGGTGGATGATTCTCCTGCGCGGGAATCACCGGCGGTCCGAGCACGTAGCGCGACGTTCGCTTGTCAAAGAACGCGTAATCCGCCATGAACTCAGCCGACTGAAACACAAGCTCACGATACTTCTGTAACGTGCTTCGTCTCGGACGCGCCTGATAACAGAGTTCGGCGTAAAAGATCGGATGTGGCTGCTGCCAGATGAGCAACGGTCCAATCGGCGAAGGGCTGTCGCGCCCTTCCGGTCCAACCATCTTGGGCCAACGAGCCCCACGATAACCCTGCGACCGCGCCAGCTCCACCGCACGGGGGAGAATCGATTCATACCAACCCAGACTTCTCTCAAATAGCGGCAACCGATTCCACAAAGCAAAGTGCGTCGCGTGCCACCAGTGCATTTCCAGGTGAAACTTTCCGTACCAACTGTTAACAGTCAGACCGGTTTCCTGTGGCGGCATGCTTCCGGAACACTGAATCGCGGTGAGGTACTGCGACAACACGACTCTCCGCTCGAGCTCAATTGCTCGTTTGTCTTTACTTTGGGCCAACTCGACCGCAGCGCCATGTCTCCAAAACCTTTCCCAGCTTTGCGCACTTGCGGCAATCGTCTCAGCCGCAGTTGGCAATGCTCCCCTTGGTTGCTGTTGAGAAAACGCAATGACAAATTCTGAACCTGTTAACAGCAGCGTATGCCTGCCTTCGATTCTCGATCGTCCCCGGACTGTGACGTAATAAGCATTCTCATCGAGCTCCCGCGCAATCACGGCCCGATCCTTTTCATCCGCGATAATCCGCGTTACATGTTTATCGGGTTGGCTCCAGTCAGCGGCTTGCATCGAGGGCGAGCCGTACGGAAACGCGATGCGAACTACAACGTCAGGCAAGCGCGACTCAATTACCACGGCAAGCAGATGCTGAACAGGATGAACGGCAGTGGTGATAGAAACCGGCTCCCCGTGTAGTTTGAATCTACTCTTCAGCACTCCACGCCAGAGATCGAGCTCTTGATCGATCTCTGAAATGTTCGCGGGGTCGATATCCGCCAGACCAATCTGGCCCAGGTGCAGACGATGCGGGTTCTCTCGCAACCAATTGAAGAGTTCCGTCTGACCTTCCGAACTGGTGTCGTAGCCAACCTTTCTTCCGTATGTGTCGTAGAGCTTTGGCCGCAACTTCTGAGATTTAAGCGACGGCGGAAGCGGTCGCGTATGCCAACCCCATTGCGACATCGTGCAGAGCGGCATCGCATCAGCATAGAGTCGCGGAAACGTTTGCAGCCCGGTTACGTCTGCGGTGAAAGCGAACTCACCGTTGCCGAGTGATAGCGGACTCAGCGGATCGATCTTCGTGAGTCGCGGGTTGTGGCGAGTCACGAGAGCGAAGCGATCGATTGCGGGTGGCGAACCAAGGGCACGTGGAGCAAGAGCGCCAGTGGCGAGAAGCGCCTGTAGAAAGCCGCGACGTGAAACCATTGTGCTCTGTTGAAAACCAAGGGGCGGCCACGGAGGGCCGCCCCTACAATAGGTTTCGATGTGCCTCTTTGTGGCTAGAAAATAAACTTGGCTGCCAATTGCGCGCGGCGAGCGTAGTTTAATTGATTAGACGTCGAGATTGCGCCAAAGCCCGAAGAACCGGCATTGACGGTTGGTCCCGGGAACAGCGGATGGTTGAACGCATTAATGAACTCCACCCGCAACTGGATCTTCATCTGTTCGCGCAACTGAATATCCTTGCGCAAACCGAGGTCGACGTTGTTGATTGGATCGATTCGTACTTCGTCGAGGAAGAACGGGAACGTTCTCAAGTGGTCTACCGGCGTCGCGCAATTTGTGGCTGCCGTTAGGCCCGCTTGAGAGGCGCCGCAAGTCGGTGTTCCTCCAGCCAATGAAACAAACGCTGACGTGTTGAACCAGCGATCAATGGTCTGCTCGCTCTTCGAAAGCCCCGCGTGACCGCCAAGATAGAACACATCATTTGCAAATCTTAGTGGGAACCCAGTCTGATAAACATAAGTTCCCTGGATTTGCCACCCACCAACAATCGCGTTCGCGAGCCGGTTCGCATCCCCGAAGAATCGCTTACCACGGCCGAACGGCAACTCCAGGAAGCCACTCATCGAAAAGCGGTTCGGCGTGTCCTGGGGTGATCGCTGTTTGATGGGGTGTTCGTCAGCCGGATTCAAGTACTCAGTGGCTTCCAACCACTTCGATCTGGTATAGGCGAATTGGAGTCCATAACCCTGAGTGAATCTCTTCGTCAAACTCAACTGGCCTGACGCATACCAACTCTCACCGTCGTTGACAGATGTGTTTATGTCACCAAAGTTCGGGAGGGGACGCAGTAACTGCCGTCGCGTTGTCGTTGCGCCAGCGCCTACGAAAAGCGCGCTGCCGCTTGTGCAACCCGTGCCGCTTGCGTTCGGGTTGCTGCAGAAGAATGGATTCGCGACTGTCCCGCCGAGAGCCGTGTTGTTGGCATTCTGAGCAGCAGTGCGCGAGTTGTCGAGGCTGAGATACTTGTTGGGGAGAGCATTAATGTTTCGGGTAATTTCGATGTCGTAGCCCTTATCGCCGACGTACACCGCTTCGAACATCCAGCCGCCCCAGATTTCGCGCTGAACGCCGAATGACCAACGGGCCTGTTTTGCCACCCTCGGATCCTGATTGAAAAACGAGATCGTCTGGCCCAGGGCGGTCTGTCGCCCTAGAGCGTTACCACTCGGCTCCGTAATTCCACTTGGGAATGGATTCGAAATCAAAAACGGCAGTGGCGCTCCATTAGGACCAGTAGTAGTCGGTTGAATTGTCGTTTGGGTGTAACCAGGCTGGATAACATCTCCGCGTCGCTCACCCAGGAATCCCTGGAAAAGACCAAAGCCACCTCGAATTACGGTCTTGTCATCGAATGAATAAGCAAAGCCCACACGCGGCAGGAGGCCGCTCTTCGGCGTGTTATAGAGTCCACTACCTGTGTCTTTACCGGCAAACAATAGACCGCCTTTAGAACTTATCGAAGTCAGCCCAAAAGTGGTTTTGAGTGGATCGTTAGCATTTAACTTACTCAGTATCGCCGTATAGTTCGCCTGAGCCGTTGCTTCAAACGGTTGTGTGTAGGCAAGGTCGAAACCGGAAACGCTCTTGTCCTGGCGCTCCGTTAATGCGCTCTCAAATTCCCAGCGCAAACCCAGATTGACTGTCAGCTTGGTCGTGAGTCTCAAGTCGTCCTGTGCAAAGAATCCCCAGGTCTTCGAGTATTCCGAATAGTCTGAAGCGCGAACAATCTGCATCGTGGTTGGATAGCCAAGCAGGAATGCTGCAAAGGCCCCTATACCCTCGACGTCAGTGGCGGCTGCGCTACCAATTCGAGTGAAAGTGTTATCGAAGATAAACTGCCCTGACTGGTTGTTGCTCTTGAAACTATCGTCCTCACGATAGATGCGCATCTCACCACCGAACCGCAATGCGTGCTTATCTTTCGACCAATTCAACACTGCAGTTGCAAAGTGGCTACTGACTGGTCTGAACTCATTCGTATGGCCATTACCAACCGGAGTGCCGGTGCAGTTCCCCGAGCAATTGAAATCGAAACGCGGAAAGCGACGAATGCCTTCGCCGATTGCGTTGTTGAAAGAACTCGGAAAACCGAGCGTGGTCAGATCCATCCCGTATTGGCCCTCGGGTGCATCTGGAGCGCGGATGAATCGATTAAAGCCGTAACGGAGATTCAATACGGTGTTGGCACTGAAGGTGTGAACCTCGTCCAAAACAGCTTGTTTGGAGGCGAAGATAAACCGGTCGCCTACGTAAATTGAATTTGTGTAGTTGTTGTAGGTGCTCTTCCGGTTATACCAGCTATAGCGACCAAACACTTTGTCTTTGTCGCCGGCGCTCTGATCGAGCCGGATGGTGTAGTTGCGGTAAGGCGGGTCGAGCAGCTCGGAAAGCGTCGAGTCTCTAATGTTGTTGTTGAGCAGAAAGTTTCCCTGCGCTCCGTGTTTCGGTGCTCCCCAGAACGACATCACCGCCTTAGCTACAGGATTTATTCGGTCAGTGGGAATCTTGTTGTTTGTGAACTGCGTGCGATTAGTAACGTTGCCGCCTGAGAACGTGCCGGTGAGAGGATCGTAGATCTTGATTACACTTGCGAAGGCAGAGAAATCGCCGTTCTTCATAGCCTCGGTGGGCACCCAGATATTGTTTGCATCGAACCGAGGTCTCGAGTCGTTGATACTCTCGTAAGAGAAGAAGAAGAAGCTCCTGTTCTTTCCACTGTACAGTTTCGGAATCGTTATTGGACCACCAATACTGAAGCCGGGACGATTCGAGAAGCTGTATGGTCTACCCTGCCCTTGAGCATTTCCAAAGAAGTCGTTGGCAGCCCAACCGCCGGGTTCGATCCAGTAGTAAGCCGAGCCATGAAAGTCGTTCGTGCCGCCCTTCGTCACGATGCTGGTGACGCCGCCTTCCGTGTTGCCGAACTGCGCATCGTATGTCGCCGTTTGTACTCTAAATTCCTGCGTCGCATCGCTGGTCGGAACGTAAGAGGCGATCACCTCGTTCGCATTTGCCGTCGCGGTGCTCGGCGCGCCATCGATCAAGAGGTCGCTGCGGATGCCGCGCGCGCCGCCCATCGCGAAGTTGGCGATGTGTGTTGGTTCGAAAGGTCGATCCAAACGAGTGCTGCCGGTATAGGTAACGCCCGGTGCCAAATTGATAAGCACGTACGGGTCGCCGTGAATCGATGGCAGCTCGTCGACGCGCTTGCGATCGATTGTCATACCGAGATTCGGATCCGAGACGTTGAGTTGCGACGTATCGGAAGTGACTGTAACAGTCTCCTGGACCGTCCCGACATCAAGCGTAATCGTCAGTGTGCTCGTCTCATTGATTGCTACCGTGACCTTGTCGAGCACCGCTTTCTTGAATCCGGAGACTTCCACCAGCACTTGATAACTTCCGGGCAGGAGATAAGGTGCGTCGAAGAGGCCTGACTCGTTCGTGGTTACCGTGGTTGTTCCCGCTCGCGCCAGATCAGTAATTTTCACGGAAGCACCTGGTACTGCCGCTCCATTTGGGTCCGTAACACGGCCGCTGATTTTTCCACGCGACTCCTGAGAGTTGGCTGACATGGGCATCAGCAGTGCGGCAAATACAATAACGATCGCCCAGGTGACATGTGCGAACGCTCTGAATCTCGATCTCATTTCACTCTCCTCTTCAGTAATAAACTTCGGGCGCCTAACTGATATCCGGATTTCAGGTGCAGCCATCGCTACACTTCAAACCGACATAGCCTTGGTCTGACCAATCAACGAATTAGAATTGCTGGGCTAACTTGCAAGTGTGGTAACAAAAATCGATCTAAACAACGCCTGGAATTGACCGAATCGCTGGCCCCGCATTTTGTTGCAGGCCCCGCTCAAAGTCAAGCTTTTTTCTTACCAATTTTTTGGATCACGTATCGCTGGTAATACCAAAGTAATTTGAGATTTTCTCGTGCAAGGTTTGTTCCGCGGTGTAAACAAATTCAACTGGCTAACTTTTTCGTGATTTCGAACGACGAACGCGCTGCGGACGGTCCATAATTATGGATTCCACTTTGCTTTTTTGAACTGTACTCCGCGCGATTGGTAAAGCCACGCCGAACGTACTGTAGGGGCGGCCCTCCGTGGCCGCCCCTACTTGGAAGTGAACTATCGTCGAAAGAGTCGTCGCCTCTCGTCAGGCAACGATTAACCTCTAAAAGTTGAATGTCCAGCCAAGGGGCGGCCACGGAGGGCCGCCCCTACAGTACGTTCTACATGGCAACGACGCTGACTTGCGGAGGGTTCGCGTAGTCGTTCCACAATCGCTCCAAGAGCTTTGGATCCGGCGGTCCATCGGAGACTACGTACCGGTATCGCAGTACAAACTTCTTCCCGGGATCGATCTGGAAGCGTCCCAGTTGCGATGGCGCGTAGTTGAAAAACGGATCATCGGGATTAATCCGCATCGGCGTCGGTGCTCTGAAGTTGGACGGATGATCCAGTATAGCGATGCCCACGAGCTGGCCATCAACCGGTCCACCCATGTGACACCAGCGACCGCGTGTAGCATTGCCATCGGCACGAGTCTTCCCTTCTGAAGTCAGGAAACTGACCTTAGTTTTGTCCTTCCATTCCCTGTTCCCACGCACTCCCATTCCACCGTAGCGATATTCATCCAGTATCAACGGGCTCTTCGTTGCGCACTCCTGAGTGGCAGCGATGTCGAATACGAAATAGGGCGCATCCGCATTTCCGAGGCTATAAACTCTCACGTCCCACTGTTCATTGAGCGCAGTCTTTGACGCGCCATCAATCAAGGCAACATATTTCTGGAAAGACGTAAATCCTGCATGGACTGGGCCACCCCACGTCTTGCCAACCTGTTCAAAATCGACTAGTCCTGTGCGGTCACCCATGTTCCAGAAATCGGGATGCTTACCTTCAAACTGCGTCTTGGTCCAGGCAAACCAGATCCCGTGATGGTGGTAATGATCTGATGGAAAGTCGTCAGTGACGATTTTTCCGTGGGGAGTAAATACGGGATGAATGTAGCCGCCACGGTAAAAGGAAGGCTTGATATCAGGTGAAGGTAAATCATTCGGCTGGCCGATAAAGTCGAGCACCGGGTGACCGTCGACTTTAATCTCCAGTCGATTCTGAACCTGCGTCAACTCGGCGCCGCGGCTTGTTTTCGTAGATTCTGCGGGTCCCCAAACCAGAAGGAATTTTTGGGTTTCGCCGGCCTTGAGATCGGGGAGTACAAATGTCGCCATGGTCCCATCGGCCTGCACCGGAATTTGAGTTTTCAGTGTCTCCGGCACCGCATGAGAAGAATCCTCCAGAGCCTTAAGATAGTAGCGTTGGCTGGGGTTAGACTTATGCGGAAACGAAACGACTGTGTTGTGGCGATCCCACTTACCGGCACTCACAGTGACAGAGATGCCCCACTGTAGGGTTGCCGCGCCCGTATTGCTCAGCAACAGCGCCAGTAGCACTGTCGAGATAACAGCCAGGTACCTGAGTTTTGAGTTCATCTGTATTTTGTGCTTCTTCGTGGCTAAATATTCAAGGGATTAACTTCAGTAACTCGCGCATGTCTGCAACCGTCTTAGCGTAAGCCGGATCGCCGGCAAGATTTTTTAGTTCAAGCGGGTCTTTCTGATGGTCCGTCAACATTTCACCCGCCTTGCCGTCATCCCAGGAGACGTAGTGCCACCTTTCCGTGCTGACCGATTTGCCCAGCTTACGTTGATACATCACAACGCTAAGCCCCGGGTAACTCCACGCAGTTGTTGGATTCCGAAGCAGCGGTGTAAGACTGTGGCCCTCGAGCTTTCCTGCGGGCTCGTATGGATCTTTCAAGCCACAAAGCTCAACGAGCGTTGGATACATGTCGAGCAATTGCACCGTTCGCGGTGAGACACCGCGTTTGGTTTCCGGTGTGGCAATTATGAACGGCACACGTGTCGCGATTTCGAATAACGAATACGCCTTTGACCACTTCCCTTTCTCACCGAGGTGATACCCGTGGTCGCCCCAGAACACTATGATGGTGTTGTTGCGCAACTTCAACCGGTCAACTGCATCCAGAACGCGCCCGATCTGCTCGTCCATGAAGCTCACCGAAGCATAGTAAGCACGGATCATTTCACGCGCGGCTTCGGGAGTGGCGTCGCGCCCGATGAATAGATCCGTGTTTCTGCGCGCAATCGAGATCTCGGGAAAGCCTGGTGGCGCTACCGGGCGCACGGAGAAGTCTGGCGGCAAAGGAACCTTGTTCACGTCATAAAGATCGAAAAATCTCTTTGGAGCTGAAGGTGGACTGTGTGGTTTAGCCGAACCAACAGCCAGAAAGAACGGTTGGTCTTTATATTTTTCGAGAAACTCAATCGCGCGCGAGGCGGTGCGATAGTCCTCGCTATTCTCGCCGTTCCCGTCGAGTACAACGATGCGATCCGAGTGGGCGATACGGTCGGCGCTGTCGGCGTTTGAAGGCGGACGCTGGGCGCCCGTGAAGTTGCGCTGCTCGCCGCCTTCGGTCCAGGCGTCAGTGTCGTCGATGCCGCCGTGAAAGATCTTTCCGGCGCGGAGCGTTGCGTAACCATTTGCTTTGAAGTACTGCGGGAGGGAAATGAATTCCGGATGCAGGGCGCGGAAATACAACTCGTTATCCATCACGCCTGTTTGCGTTGGGTACCGGCCAGTCAGCAAAGAGCTGCGTGAAGGATTGCAGAGGGGAAATTGTGTATAGGCGCGATCGAACCTGACGCCGCGCGCGGCCAGCTTATCGATGTTCGGCGTCTTAACGATCTTGTCGCCGTAACAGCCCAGACTCGGTCGCAGATCGTCGGAAGCGATGATGATGACGTTGTACTTCGGTGTTTGGACCGGACGAGCAGGGCCACCCATCGTAAGGATGAGTGCAGCGATTGTTAACAGAGTTATTACACGCATAAGTCTAAGATCATGTTTCACAGGATTTACAGGATGTTTCAGGATTATCATGTAAATCCTGATTAATCTTGTGAATCCTGTGAAGCTAACCGTTTGCCAATCAAACGCACTGGTCCAAGCATGCCCGATGGAAGTGCCTGAATCTTATCCATGTCCTGTGGCTGAAAGCGCTCGCCGTAACGGAGGTTCAGTAATCGATAGTCCGGCAAACTGTGACCGGCCATGTAGTTCATCGCTGTGTTGGCAACGAGGATGCGGATCTTGTTGGCCCCCGGTCGAACAAACTTTCGCACTTCAAGCGAATACGGCGGGCACCAGACCGATCCCGCGCGCGCGTCATTGACATAAACAACTGCCGCTTCGCGAACCGGACTGTCGAGCCATGCCTGCATCCCATTTCGAAGTGCTTGCGACATCGACGGAATGCCGCTTCCAAAATCCAAACGCAATGAACTGCTCTGCTGTAGCAACGCAGCAGGTATCGTCACATCCTTCTCATACGTCGCAACCCCGGAAAAGAAACGAGTCGCCTCATCATCAGTCCACGAACGCAGCTTGTCCCACTGCGCCGGA
>Ga0111538_10002135_pt1 | contig 27864 bp, 16 predicted proteins | sample SoiMethybrSBSTD1_FD_79669 | JGI IMG/M metagenome (GOLD analysis project Ga0111538, IMG submission 79669) | Bulk soil microbial communities from a Populus tree surrounding site in Tennessee, USA - Soil MetaG P. TD hybrid SBSTD1 (version 2)... | ecosystem: Environmental > Terrestrial > Soil >...
GCCGGTCCTGTCCCGGTGGCGGATGTCGATGTGGAAGTGGTCCATTGTCCCGTCGGCCCGCCTGGCGGCAGCTACTCGCTCGTCGTCACGACAACGGACGCCTCGGGGTTCTACTCGATTCCGGGGTTGTGTCAGGGCGAGACCGCGCTGTTTCCGTACAAGCCAGGCTACCGGCTGGCGCCGACGGACGATCGTCCGTGCGAGGGCGATGGCGCCGAGTGCCGCTACCTGACGATCGCCGGCGAGACGCGTTTCGACATCCGGCTGGTACGCCGCTGACGAGCCCTCCAATGAAGGACCTCCTGTGGCTTATGATCCGCACAGGAGACGACTCATTTGACTCTGACCAGGTTCTGGCGTTTTTCGATCGTCCTCGTCCTCGTGCTCGCGCTCGGATTGACGCAGATGGCCGCGTGCGCCGGCAGCCCCGGATCCTCCACCGCGCGGGCCCGAACGGCGGCCGGCGCGACCAAATTCCTCGCAGACGTGAACGCGACGATGCTGAGGCTGGGGATCGAGCTGTCGCAGGCGGGTTGGGTGCAGTCCACGTACATCACGCCGGACACCGAGGCGCTCAACGCCCGCGCCGATCAGAACTACACCGAGGCGGTCGCGCGATTTGCCAAGGAGGCCGCCGCGTTCGACAACGTCACCGTCTCGCCCGACGAGCGCCGGCAGCTCAACCTGCTGAAGCTGTCGCTCGAGAAGATCGCGCCGTCGGATCAGAAGGAAGCCGAAGAGTTGTCCAAACTCGCGGCCGGCCTCGAGGGCGCCTACGGGCGCGGCAAGTGGTGCAAGGAACCGGAGAAGCCGGACACCTGCCTCGATATCGAGAAAATCACGGAGATCCTGGCGACGTCACGCGATCCGAAGCGGCTCCGCGAGGTCTGGGAAGGCTGGCACACGATCGCGCCGCCGATGCGCGCCAACTACACGCGCTTCGTCGAGCTTGCCAACAAAGGCGCGAAGGAGCTCGGGTTCGCCGATACCGGCGCGATGTGGCGGCTGAAGTACGACATGCCCGCCGACGAGTTCACGAAGGAAGTCGATCGGCTCTGGGAACAGGTCAAGCCGCTCTATATCTCGCTGCACGCGTACGTCCGGATGAAGCTGCACGAGAAGTACGGCGACGCCGTTCCGGCGACCGGTCCGCTGCCGGCGCACATGCTTGGCAACATCTGGGCGCAGGACTGGAGCAACATCTTCGAGTTCGTCGCGCCCGGCAACGCCAGCCCCGGCTATTCGCTGAACGACATCCTGAAGCGCCGCAAGGCCACGCCCGTGGACATGATGAAGATGGGCGAGCGCTTCTACACGTCGCTCGGCTTTGCCCCGCTCCCGAAGACGTTCTGGGAGCGCTCGCTCCTCTCCAAGCCCGCGGACCGCGACGTCGTCTGCCACGCCAGCGCGTGGGACATCGACTTCGCCGACGACATTCGCATCAAGATGTGCATCGATCCGACGGACGAGGATTTCTCGACGATCCACCACGAGCTCGGGCACAACTTCTATCAGCGTGCCTACAAGGATCAACCGATCCTGTTCCGCGACAGCGCCAACCAGGCGTTTCACGAAGCCATCGGCGACACGATCGCGCTCTCGGTGACGCCCGAGTATCTCGTGCGGATCGGACTGCTCGACAAGGCGCCGGACGCGTCACGCGATCTCGGGCTCCTGATGTCGCGCGCGCTCGAGAAGATCGCGTTCCTGCCGTTCGGCCTGCTGATCGATCAGTGGCGCTGGGACGTGTTTTCGGGCAAGGTGGGACCCGGCGATTACAACAAGGCCTGGTGGGATCGGCGGTTGAAATACCAGGGCGTCGCGCCGCCCGCGCCGCGCGGAGAAGAGCTCTTCGACCCGGGCGCGAAGTACCACGTGCCGGCGAACTACTCGTACACGCGCTACTTCCTCGCGCACATCCTGCAGTTCCAGTTCCATCGAGAGCTCGCGAAGATCGCCGGCTGCACGACGCCGCTCCATCGCTGCTCGATTTACGAGAGCAAAGAGGCCGGCAAGCGCCTCGACGCGATGCTGAAGATGGGCGCCTCGAAGCCGTGGCCCGACGCGCTCGAAGCGCTCACCGGCAAGCGCCAGATGGACGCGACCGCCATCGTCGAGTACTTCGCGCCGCTCAAGGCATGGCTGGATGAGCAGTTGAAGGGGAAGACGATTGGGTGGTAGGGCGCTTGCGGGTTCCGGGGTTCCGAGGTTCCGGCGGTTCGTTCTGCCCAGTGCCTAGTGCCTAGTGCCCAGTGCCGAGTGTCTGGTGGCCGAACCCCCGGAACCTACGGAACCGCCGGAACCTCGGCACCCTAGCGAATCGCCTCATCGATCATGCGGGCGATCGCGCTTTGCTTTTCCGGCGGTCCGACGCCTTCCCACGAGGCCAGGATCGCGCCCTGACGGTTCACCAGGACCAGTGTCGGCGTCGAACGCACGCGGAGGCCGGCGGGAGTCGTCCTGGCCGCCGTCTCGGGCACGCCGATCGATTTCGCGAACGCGGCGTCCTCCGCGCGTGTGTCGGCGCCGCCCGCGACCACCACGGCGGCGCGGCCGACGAGGGACTCGACGAGCTGGCGCAGGTACGGCTGCGCTTTCTCGCACGCGCCGCAGCTGGCGCGCGCAAACAGGACGAGCGTGTACTCGGACGAGTGATACCAGTCAGCCGGCGTGTCGATCTGGCCGCCGGCGACGTACGGCATCACGGCCGGTTTCGGCTTGATGCCGAGCGCGTGCGCGACGCGCGGCCACGCGACGATCGCGACGGTCGTCGCGAGCGTCAGCGTGAACGCGATGGTGGCGGCGAGCGAAAGCCGTTTGACGAGGCGCTCGGTGCGTGGCGTCATCGGCCTAGTCCATGAACGGCCAGCGGATCACCTTGCACCAGCCGGTGCACGCCCACGACCAGAACGGTCCGCACATCGGCCAGTCGAGGTCGAAGTTGCACGAGTAGAGCTCCGAGCACGCGAGCCACGGGTCCCAGCCGATGTCGCAGGTGTCGACGTCGATGTTGCAGTTGCAGTCGGGCAGCTCGGCGGAGACGACCCGCCACGAGCGGATGCGATCGGCCAGCCGCTGAACCACCGGCAGGGCGTTGCGTCCGCGCACTTCCTTGGGGCCGAGCGTGACGAACAGCTCCGACGCGATTTTCGGGCCGAGCGTCGCGACCGCGTCGTTGAACACCGCCGTGATGCGCTCCTTGTGATCCTGGCTCAGCGGCGGCGTGAACGTCTCCTCGGAAAGCAGGTCCATGGCCTCCTGCACCACGCGCACCTGATCCGTGGTCAGCGCTTGTTCGCTGGCCAGGAAGCGGCGCAGGTGGGCGCGCCACGTTTCGGCGCGATCGTACGGGGTCATTTCGCGGAGGATGGCGCGGCGATACACGGCCGGATACGCGTCGATTTGCGCTGCCGCCGACTGCAGATCGTCGCTCGACAGATCGGCCGCCCATTCCGAGGCGGCGACGCGCGGGTCGGGCGTCCGGGCAATCGGAAGCAGCAACGCTTCAGCGGGCAATGTAATCAGGCCGAGGATGAGACACACCAACAGTCGGCTACGAGTGCGGGGAGTCATTTCGCCGTCTCCTTTGGGCCGGCACCTAGAGACGCGCCGGGAGCGGAGACGGAATTGCAAGAGTCAGGCCCAGTTCACCCGGGAATTCGGGCCGGTTTCACCGGGCATTTTCCTTGCTGAGACGACGAATCGGGTAGCGGATTACCCGCAGAATTGTCAGCCAACCGCAGAATTCGCGCGCGCCGGCTCCCGCTGCCGTCTGGCGCGCGCGGGACCCGGCGTGTCGGAAAACCGGTCGCGGCTGTCGGCGAATCGTCTGTTTGCTCACTTCTGCATCGCGGTCCGGGAAGGGTATTTCTTTCCCGCCTCGTCGCCGTCCGGGTAGCAAAGTGCCGATCTCGGAAGACGCGGCAAAGGCCGTTGTATGCTTTGCCGCATGACCCCGAGATTGCGCTTTCTGTCAGCCTGTACCGCTGCCGGGATGTTCCTTGCCGCCGGTCCCTCGACCGTGCGATCGGCCGTTCCACAGGCCGGTGGAGACGTCACGGTCGATTTCATGGCGGTCTCGGCAGACGGCCGCCCGGTGGCGGATCTCAAAGCCGCCGACGTCGCGCTCAAAGTTGGCGGAAAGAACCGGACGATCAAGTCGCTGCAGTTGATGCGGTTCGAGGCGGCGGGCAGCGGCGGCGCGTCGAGCAGCCTGCCGCCGCCCTTTGCCACGAACGAGGGCAGCGGCGCGCCGAGCCGGTCGATCATCATCGTCATCGAAGACGAGTCGCTGCGGCCAGGCGCCGAGCGCGAAGTGCGCGCGGAAGTCTCGAAATTCCTGGACGGGCTCGGCCCGGGCGATCGCGTCGCGCTGGCGACGGCGCCGCGCGATGTCGCGCGCGTCGGCTTCGGCGCGGGTCTGGCGCGAGTGCGTGAAGCGCTCGGCCAGATCACGGGCCGGATGCCGGCCTCGATGAGCGATTCGGATCGCCTCTGCCGCACGCGCGACACGCTGCTCTCGCTGCGCAATCAGTTGAGCGCGCTCGCTGGCGCCGAGACGCCGATCACGCTCATCGTCTTCTCCTCCGCCATGAGCGTGCCGGCGACTTCGGGCGCCTGTGAGGTCACGACGCAGCACTATCAGGCCCTCGGTCCCGCGGCGGCCGCCGCGCGCGCCAACGTCTACGTCGTGCAACAGGACGCGACGGTCTCTCAACGGAATGACGGCCTCGAGAATCTGGCCGGCGTCACCGGCGCCGGCGCGGTGCTCCGCATGTCGGGCCCGACGAGCCCGCTCACGCGGGTCGCGAGTGAAACCGCCGCGTATTACGTTGCGACGCTCGACGCCGATAGCGGCGATCGTCCGGGACAAAGCCAGCGACTCGAGCTCAAGGTGAACCGCGACGGCGTGACGACGCGATCCCGTTCAGAGTTGCTGATCACGCGCGCCGGTGCGCCGGCCGCCGGGGCGAAGGGCGGCACGACGCCGCCGCGGGACATGCTGCGCGACGCGCGGCCCTTCCGTGACCTGCCACTGCGCGTGGCGGCGTTCGTATCGCGCGCGCCGGGCGACAACAAGATCGCGCCGACGCTCGGCGTGATGGTGATGGCCGAACCGGTCGATCCGAGCGTGAAGATCACGGCGGCGACCGCCGGGCTCGTCGACGCGTCGGGCAAGATTCCCGTGCAGTCGTCGGCCGATGAAAAGCAGCTGGGCGGCCGGCCGATGGTGCTGCTCTTCGCCGCGACCCAGGGAACGTACCGGTTGCGCTTTGCCGCCGTTGACGGGGCCGGCCGATCGGGCGCGGTCGATCAGGAGATCGTGGCCGAGTTGACGCCGGCCGGACCGTTGAAGCTGGGCGCGCTCGTCCTCACGGCGTTCCGCAACAACGCCGCGGTGCCGGCCCTGACCTACCGTGACGAAGAAAAGATCGTCGGCGTGATGGAGATGTACGGCCAGGTGACCGGCCAGGTCTCCGCGCGCATGGAGCTCGCCTCGTCGCTCGATGGGCCGGCGCTCTCGACCACGCAGCCCGGCGGGCGGCAGACCAGCGAGGCGGACAAGTTCATCCTCACCGGCGAGATTCCCATCGCCTCGCTCGCGCCGGGCGACTACGTGGTGCGCGCGTTCGTCAAGCTCGAGGGCCAGCCGGAAGGGAAAGTGATCCGGACGTTCCGCAAGCTTCCGAAATAATCCCGGGTGACGCATGTCGGGACTGATCAGGTTCCTGGCAGGGCGTCACCGGGCGATCGCCCTCATCCTCGCGCTCGCCGTCGGCGCCGCCGGTCTCGTCTGGGGCGCGCGCAACGGCGGCGGCTCCGACAGTTTCGGCTACGTGAGCCAGGCCGATCTCTGGCTGCGCGGCCAGCTGCAGACCCATCAGGAGTTCGTCGCCGAGTACCCGTGGCCCGCCGCGCGCCACTCGTTCGCGCCGCTCGGCTACCGCGCCGCGGCCGGATACACCATCGTTCCCGTATACCCGCCGGGCCTGCCGCTGCTCATGGCCGGCGCCAAGACGGTCGCCGGCCAGTGCGCCGTGTTCCTCGTCGTCCCGGTCGCGGGCGCGATTCTTGTGCTCGCGACCTATGGCATCGGCCGGCGTATCGATCGGCCCGTGGTCGGTCTCGTCGCTGCCTGGATCATCGCGACCAGTCCGGCCGTCGTGTACATGACGTTGTGGCCAATGAGCGACGTCCCCGCCGCTGCGCTCTGGGCGCTCGCGACGATGTGGCTGCTGGGGAGTTCGCGGACGAGCCGGCTCCTCGCCGGCCTCGCGGCCGCCACCGCGATTCTGGTGCGGCCGAATCTCGCGCCGCTCGCCGGCGTGCTCGCGGCGTGGTGCTGGTGGCGGGATCGGGCCGAGTCGGGATCGGCCTGGATTGGAACGCGGCGTGCGCTCTGGTTCGTCGCCATCGCCTCGCTCGGCGCGGCGTTCGTTGCGGCGTTCAACGACAGGCTGTACGGATCGCCGTTCAGTTCGGGCTATGGCGAGCTGACCTCGGCGTTCAGCCCCGAGTACGTTCTCGCAAACCTTCAACGTTATCTCTCGTGGCTGGTGACGACGCAGACTCCCGTCGCGGTGGCCGGGCTCGTCGCGGTCGTCGCGCCTGCCGGGTTCTGGCGAACGGCACGCGCCGCGCGCGCCCGCTGGCTGTTCGCCGGCAGCGCGCTGGTCGTCTGGCTGAGCTACCTCGTCTATCTGCCGTTCGATGCCTGGTGGTACCTCCGATTCCTGTTGCCAGCCTGGCCGGCGATGGCGCTTGGCGTCGGCGCGCTGGCCGCGGCCATCTTTCACGCCCGCGCGCCGTGGGCGAGGTGGGCGGCGATCCTGCTGGTCGCCGCGGTGGGCGGCTACGGAATCGCGTACGCGGCTCAAAGCGGACTCGAAACGATCCGGGCTGGCGAAGCGAAGTTCGTCGAGGTCGCGCGCGCGGTCCGCTCCGCGACGCCGCCAGATGCCGTGATCTTCTCCGACCTGCACAGCGGCACCCTCCGGTACTACGGCGGCCGCATCACCGTGCGCTGGAAAGCGATGGACACCGAGTGGATCGATCCGGCCGTCACGTGGCTGATCGATCACGGCCATCATCCGTACTTCCTCGTCGAGATGTCCGAAATGCCGTACCTCATTGCGAAGTACGGCCCGCAGAACGAAGTCGCGCGCCTGGATTGGGCGCCGATCGCGACGTTCCGCGGCGGATCGGTCCGCCTCTACGACGCGGCAAATCGCCAATTTCGGGGACCGACGACCGAGTCGCACGATCCGGAGGAACACGCCGGCTGCCCGCGGCCGATGTCACTGCCGCCGGAGTTCCTGCCAGGTCGCCGCAGCGGTCAGTAGCCTGTCTCAAAGCCCGACAACACGAAGGAGACGAAGGGCGCTTCACGATCTCCATCGTCTTCGTGTCAACCGCTTTTGAGACACGGTTCCTGGTAGCGTTCAGAAGATCGGTCTGTCGGTGAAGAACAGCGCGGCGAAAAACCCTTCGAACAGGGCGAAGGCGACGATGAGCGGCGTCGGATTGTTCGTGCGTGCGCCGAGCCACACGAAGATCGGCAACAGGACCGACGTGAAGCGGCCGATCGACATGAGCCCTCCGGCGGTGAGCGGGATCGCGAGGCTCGCGAGCACGAACGCGGCAGCGCCCGGACCGAACCGGCGCGCCACGGGGACGACCGACGCGAGCCCGAACAGCGTGGCGGCGGCGTTGAACGCGTCGTACGGGCGGGCCTGCAGGAAGCCCGCGAGGCCCTGGTGTGCGATCGCGGCGCCGAACTCGGTGGCCAGCTCGAGCGGGTTCTTCGCGACGCGGCCCCAGGTCGCGTGCGCGCTCATCCAGGCCGTCCACGCGCCGGTGACGTACTTCAGATAGGCCGAGTACCCGATCAACCCGAGTCCCGGGCTGACCACCGCGGCAAGCCGCGGGAGCACGCGGCCGGCCGATCGGTCGCCATGCATGAGCTGCCGCAGCGCCGGCCACGCGACGAGCAGCGCCACGAGACAGCCGGTCGGTTTCACCAGTCCGGCCATCAGCCCGAACAGCGCCGCCGTCCACGGGCGCTCGCGCTCCATCGCGTACCAGCTGCCCGCGATGGTCAGCAGGAACAGCGACTCGGTGTAGACCTGCCCGTAGAACACCGAGTACGGATAGCAGGCGAGCAGCCAGATCGTGGGCGCCGCGCGATCGGGTCCGGCGAACCGTTCCGCGAGCCGGTACGCGTAGATCAACCCGGCGAAAAAGAACACGCAAGACACCGCGACGCCGGTCCAGAGCCACGGCGGTTCCCGCTGCGGCAGCCGGAGCGCCCGGCCGGCCAGCCGGAGCGCCATCGGGTAGCCGGGAAAAAAGGCGACGCGCGGATTGTGTCGATCCGGCTCCCATCGATAGCCGCCGGCTGCGATTCCGAGATACCAGCCCGCATCCCAGCGGCCCGGCAATCCGGCCAGCTCGTTGTCCGGCTGCGGTCCGACGTTCGGTGCGTGACCGATCGTGGCGACCGCGAGGTAGCCGATGAGAAACACCGCGAGCCGCGTGACGAGCATCGCGGCGAGCGCGTGACGCACGGCCGGCTGCGCCAGCCACGATCGCACCCGGCGCAGGAGGCCGGGCGGCGACGAAGGCGCGGGCGCGGCGATCGATTCGGGTGTCGAAGGTGCGTCCGTCAACTCTGCGGCCGGCAGTTTCTAGACTTTCTGTGTCAGCGCGTGCGCCGGCGCCGGATAGCGCCGATCGATGTACTCGTCCACCAGCTTCTGGAACGCCGCGGCGAGCTCATCGTAGGTGCCGCGCAGCGTCGTGACGTGTTCGCCGTCGATGTAGACAGGACAGTTGGGCGACTCGCCGGTCCCCGGCAGCGAGATGCCGATGTTGGCCGCTTTCGATTCACCGGGGCCGTTCACGACGCAGCCCATGACCGCCACCGTGAGATCTTCGACGCCGGGATGGGAGGCCTTCCAGACCGGCATCATGGTCCGCACGTACGACTGGATTCGCTCGGCCAGCTCCTGGAACGTCGTGGACGTCGTCCGTCCGCATCCGGGGCACGCGGTGATCGACGGCGAGAAGGCGCGCAGGCCTAGAGCCTGGAGGATCTCGCACGCCGCGTAGACCTCTTCGCGCCGGTCGCCGCCGGGCCGCGGCGTCAGCGACACGCGGATGGTGTCGCCGATGCCTTCGTTCAACAGGATCGCCAGCGCGGAGGCCGACCACGCGATGCCTTTGACGCCCATGCCCGCCTCGGTCAGCCCCAGGTGCAGCGGCTGCGTCGTCCGCTTCGCGAGGTCGCGATAGACGGCGATGAGATCGCGCGGGCGCGACACCTTGCACGAAATGATGATCTGATCCGGCCGGAGGCCGGACTCGAGCGCGAGCTCCGTGGACTGGAGCGCCGACAGGACCATACATTCGTTGATGATCTCCTCGGACGTGTGTCCGAGCGCGCGGTCGGTGTTCTCCTGCATCTTTGCGACGACGAGCTCCTGGTTGAGAGAGCCGCCGTTCACGCCGATCCGCACCGGCCGGGCGTGGTCCACCGCGACCTTGCAGATGGTCGCGAACTGTTCGTCGCGCCGGCGTCCCGTGCCGACGTTGCCCGGGTTGATCCGGTACTTGTCGAGCGCGCGCGCCGCCGCCGGGAAACGCGTGAGCAGCAGGTGGCCGTTGTAGTGAAAATCGCCGATGAGCGGCGCCGCACATCCGGCGTCGAGCATGCGCTGCTTGATCTCGGGCACCGCCTGCGCCGCTTCCGGGGTATTCACCGTGACCCGGACCATCTCGGATCCGGCCTCCGCCAGCTCGACGCACTGCCGTGCTGTCGCTTCGGCGTCAGCGGTCTCGGTCATCGTCATGCTCTGGACGACGATGGGGGCGCCACCGCCCACCTGGACGGCGCCGACGCGGACACCGACGGTACGGTGAAGTCGGACGGGCAGGGACATCGCTCCTGATCTTAGTTCAGGCACAGGGCCCAGGGCCCAAGGGCCACGGTTCTGACTTCTGCGTTCTGCTTTCCGGGCGAGCCGCCCAAGACCAGCGGCCCTCCGGGCCGGTCTGACCGATAAGATAAGAAACTCGGCCCGAGCGCGTAGCGCGAGAAACCGGGCCCGAGCGCGTAGCGCGAGGAAAGCTGGCCCGAGCGCGTAGCGTGAGGAAACCCGGCCCGAGCGCGTAGCGCGAGGAAAGCCGGCCCGAGGCGTGGGGGTGGGGCCCCACGCCATTGAGAAAAGCCCGGCCCGAGCGCGCAAGTGGGTCCGGCGGTTGGCGGCAAGTGACTCAGCGCGGGCGCGGGTGACGCCCGCCGGGAGAATCAGAGATGCGCGTGCTCCAGAAGATGCTGTTGGTGCTGGCGGCCGTCACGGTGGCCGCAACCGTCGTGGTTCGGGCGCAGGCGCCGGTGACCGCGGCCGACATCACGCGGCTCGAGACGACGGCCGGCGAGGTCGAACGGCTGGCCGTCGCGCTGAAGAAATCCGATCCGACGCTCGCGGCCCAGGTCGAGAAGACGCTGGCGGAACTGCGCGAGGAGATCACCTACCTGAAAGTGAAGCAGCGGCGCGACAACAACGTCACGCGCGAAGAGTACGCCAGCGTCCGTGACCGGCTCGAGACGCTGCGCACGAAGGCGGCAGGCTCGCAGAAGGTCGCCGCGCAGCCGGTGCCGGGCGAGACCGACACTCGGATGTGGACCGTGCCGGTCGGCACCGAGCTCGACGTGCGCCTGCAGACGCCGCTCAACTCGGCCACCTCCAAGGTCGAGCAGCGGTTCGAAGCCACGACCATCCTCGATTACGCGCGCGGCAACGACGTCGTGATTCCCGCCGGCTCAATCGTGCGCGGCTTCGTGAGCTCGGTGCGTCAGGCGGGGAAGCTCGACCGGAAGGGCAGCCTGACGCTCTCCTTCGACGAGCTGCGGATCGCGCCACGCTCGTTCAAGCTGCGCGCGTCGGTGACCCAGGCGCTCGACGGCAAGATGGGGCAGGACGCCACGCGCATCGGCGCCGGCGCCATCGTCGGCGGCATCATCGGCGGCATTCTCGGCGGTGGGAAAGGTGCGCTCGTCGGCGTGCTGGTGGGCGGCGGCGGCACCATCGCCGCCACCGACGGCGCCGACGTGGACCTGCCGGTCGGGACCATCCTCCGCATCCGGATCGATCAGCCGATCGACATTACGCGCTAGCGCGCGAACTTCGAAGCCGCGTGAGGGGCCGGCTTGCAGCCGGCCCATCAAAAGGCGGGCTGAAGCCCGCGCTCCCGAAGTCTCGAAACGTCCGCTCTTCCGTTTGAAGTTCGAAGTAACATTCCCTGCCCGGAGGGATCATGTCTTCCCGTTCCATGTCTCGATTGGTTTCTGCGTCTGCCGTGGCGTTCGGCATGGCGTGCCTCGTGTCGCCGCTGGCCGGTCAGGGCCAGGCGCCGGCGGCGGCGCCGTCGGCCGCCGAGCAGGCGCTCATCGCGCGCGCGAAGGCGATTCACGAGCGCGTGATCACGCTCGACACGCATGACGACATCAGCCCGAACAACTTCACGCCGGACTGCAACTACACGATGCGGCTGACGACCCAGGTCAACCTGCCGAAGATGAAGGAGGGCGGCCTCGACGTGTCGTTCATGATCGCGTACGTCGGGCAGGGCGAGTTGACGCCGGAGGGCTACGCGGACGCCTATCGGCAGGTCACCGCGAAATTCGACGCCGTGCACCGGCTGACCGAGCAGATCGCGCCCAACGAAATCGGCCTGGCGCTCACGCCGGCCGACGTCGTCCGGATTGCCAAGAGCGGCAAGAAAGTCGCGGTGATCGGGATCGAGAACGGCTATCCCATCGGTGAAGATCTCGAGCGCGTGAAGGAGTTCTGGACACGCGGCGGACGCTACATGTCGCTTGCGCACAACGGCCACAGCCAGCTCGCCGACTCGAATACGGGCGAGGCGAACGATCAGTGGCTGCACAAGGGGCTCAGCGATCTCGGGAAGAAGGTCATCGCCGAGATGAACCGCTGGGGCATCATGGTGGACATCTCGCACCCGTCGAAGCAGGCCAACCTGCAGGCGATCGCGCTGTCGAAGGCGCCGGTCATTGCCTCGCATTCGGCGGCGCGCGCGCTCGCGAACCACAGCCGCAACCTCGACGACGAGCAGCTCGAGGCCGTGAAGAAGAACGGCGGCGTCGTGCAGACGGTCGCGTTCGCCAGCTACGTGAAGGTCGAGGACCCTGCGATCACGACGGCGCGGCAGCAGGCGATAGCGGCCGTCAACCAGCAATTCGGCGTCGCTGCCGCCCCGGCAGCCGGCGGCGGGCGCGGCGGGGGTGGCGGTGGCGGCCGCGGGGCCGGACGCGGCGAAGGCACCCCGACACCCTGCCCCGTGGAAGATCCGAACAACCCGAACGCCGGTCGCGGTGGTCGTGGCGGCGGCGGCGGCGGAGGCGGGGGACGCGGCGGCGGCGTGAACGCCGACGCGCTCGCGGCCCTGTCACCCGAGCGCCGCGCCGAGTACGACAAGCGGCTGGCCGCCGTCCAGGCCCAGTACCCGCCGATGGCGCGCGCCACGGTCAAGGACTTCGTCAATCACATCGACTACCTCGTCAAGAAGATCGGCATCGACCACGTCGGCATCTCGTCCGACTTCGACGGCGGCGGCGGCATCGACGGCTGGAACAGCGCCGCCGAGTCGTTCAACGTCACCGTCGAGCTCGTGCGCCGCGGCTACACCGAAGAGCAGATCGGCAAGATCTGGAGCGGCAACCTGCTCCGCGTCTGGGCCGAGGTCGAGAAGGTGGCGAAGGACATACAGGCGGGGAAGATCAAATAGCACGTCCAGTGCGGGTGCGAGGTGCGGAGTGCGGGGTGCTTCAGCTGCACCCTGCGCACCTCGCACCCCGCACCTCGCGGTGGGTGCACCCCGCATCCCGCACGTCGCACCTCGCACTGCAAGCTTTTCCCTTTCCCCCGTTCTGAGAGAAAGCTCGCCCGCTCCGGAGGAGTATTGATGAGTCACGCTGTACGGCCCCGCCGGGTAAGTCGATCCCTGTCCCTGGTTCTCGCCCTGTTCCCACCGCTGGCCATCCTGATGTCCGGCGTCCTCAGCGCGCAAGCGCCAGCGCCTGCGCCAACGTCACCTGCCACGCAGAAGCCGGCGCCGGCAGCCGATCGGCTGCCGATCCGGCGCGTCATCCTTTACAAGAGCGGCGTGGGTTACTTCGAGCATCTGGGCCGCGTGCGCGGGAACCAGACGGTCACCATCGATTTCACCAGCGGCCAGCTGGACGACGTCCTCAAATCGCTGACCACGCTCGACCTGGACGGCGGGCGCGTGTCGAACGTGAGTTACAACTCCGACGCGTCGCTCGAGAGGCGGCTGGGTGCCCTGCGCTTGCCGATTGGGCAGCAGGCGACGCGTGCGGAATTCCTTTCGGCGCTCCGGGGCGCGCGGCTCGAAGTGCGATCGGGCGCCAGCCGGATCACCGGACGCCTGCTCAGCGTCGAGCGGATCGATCGGAGAAGCGATGGCGGGGTGACCTCGATCGACACGCTTTCGCTGGTCAGCGACGGCGGCGAGATCCAGACCGTCGCGCTCGAGCCTGGCGTGAATGTGCGGATCGCCGAAGCGGCGCTCGGGCAGGAAGTTGACAAGTACCTGTCGCTCGTCGCCTCGGTGCGCGACCAGGATGTGCGGCGCCTCACGATTGCCACCAGCGGCACCGGCGATCGCGACCTGTTCGTGAGTTACGTGAGCGAAGTGCCGGTGTGGAAAGCGACCTACCGCCTCGTCCTGCCGCCGCCCGGCGAGGCGCGGCGGCCGCTGCTGCAGGGCTGGGCGATTGTCGACAACACGGTCGGCGAGGACTGGGAAAACGTCGAGCTGTCGCTCGTGGCCGGCGCGCCGCAGTCGTTCGTCCAGCCGATCTCTCGGCCGTACTACGTGCAGCGTCCCGTCGTCCCGCTGCCCGACCGGGTGCTGCTGTCGCCGCAGACGCACCAGGCGGCGTTGAGCATGGCGGGCGCCGGGGCGGTCACCGGGACGGTGACGGATGCCGGCGGGGGATCGATGCCGGGCGTGACCGTGCGCGTGACGCGAGCCGGGTCGCTGGTGACACAGGCGGTGACGGACGGCTCGGGCCGCTTCCGGATCTCAAGCGTGACGCCCGGCAGCTACGACTTGAGCTTCGCGCTGCCGGGCTTCCGCCTGGCGACGCGCCCGAGCGTGAACGTGTCGGGCGGCATGGAGACCGTGCTCAACGTCGCGATGGAGGTCGGCGGGATCAACGAGAACATCACCGTCGATGGCGTCCGAGCGATGCCGCCGATGGCACCGGGCGCTGCGCCGCGTGGCACCGTGGGCGGCGTGGTCGGCGGCATTCCAGCGGCGTCTGCGGGGGCTGGGGCCGGTGGCGGGCGCGGGGGTGGTGCCGCGTTTCGATCGGGCGTTGACGTCGACACGGCGCGGATGGCGCAACAGATCGACGCGGCCGCCGCACAGCTCGGGGATCTATTCGAATACAAACTGAAAGAGCCCGTCACGATCCGCAAGAACCAGTCGGCGCTCGTCCCGATCGTCGGCGCCGACGTGCAGGCCGACAAGGTCTCGCTCTGGAACGGCGCCTCGGGCACCAACCGGACGCTGCGCGCGGTGTGGATCACCAACACGACCGGTCTCACGCTCGACGGCGGCAGCTTCTCGGTGATCGAGGGGCAGGCGTTTGCGGGCGAAGGGCTGGTCGAGCCGCTCAAGGCGGGCGAGCGCCGCCTCCTGTCTTACGCGATTGACCTCGCCGTGACCGTGGACGCGAAAGTCGAGACCGCGCCGACCCGTGTGACGAAGGTCCAGGTCGCCCGCGGACTGCTGACTCAGCAGACCGAAGAGCGCCAGCGCCGGACCTACATCGCGCGCAACGAGGACAGCGAACGCCGCACCCTGGTGATCGAGCATCCTGCGCGCGCCGGCTGGACGATCGGCGGGACGCTCGCGCCGGCCGAGACCACGCCGGCGTGGCATCGCTTCCGCGTCGCGATCGAGCCGAAGACGACGGCGACGTTCACGGTGGAGGAAACGCGCCAGATCCAGGCCCAGGTGACGGTGAGCTCGGTGACCGACAACCAGGTGACGCTCCTCGTCCGTGACCAGGCGATCCCCGCGCCGCTCGAGGCCGCGCTCCGGCAGGTGCTGCAGCGCAAGGCGGAGATCGCGCGCCTCGACGCCGAGATCAGCGCTCGCCAGCGCGAGGTGGACACGATCAGCCGGGATCAGGACCGCGTCCGCGAAAACATGAAGTCGCTCAAGGGCAGCGCCGAGGAGCGGCAGCTGCTCCAGCGCTACGTCAAGCAGCTCGACGATCAGGAGACGCGGCTCGAGACCGTGCGCCGAGAGATCCGATCGCTCACGGCGGAGCGCGACAAGGCGCAGGCCGACCTCGCCGCGTTCATTGAAGGGATCAGTGGATGATAGTGCGGGGTGCGAGGTGCTGCAATCCTTCGAGTGCCCAGTGCCCAGTGCCGAGTGCCGAGTGCTAGTACGCTGATGCGATGCTGCGCATCGGCGCCCACATGTCGATCGCGGGCGGCGTGTCGAAAGCGGTCGATCGAGCCGAGCTGCACGGCTGCGAGGCGCTCCAGATTTTCGGCAAGAACGCCAATCGCTGGATCGGCCCGCCGCTCGACCGCCTCGAGGTCCGGCGTTTTCGATCGCGTGTCGAGGCCACCGGGATCCACCCGGTGGTCTCGCACGCGAGCTATCTCATCAACCTGGCGACGACGGCGCCGCCGCTGCGCGCGATGTCGATCGACGCGTTCGTGGACGAGCTCGATCGGGCGCACGCCCTCGGCCTCCTCGGCGTTGTCATTCATCCCGGCACCTGTACGGCGGGCCCGGAAGCCGACGGGCTGCGTTTGATCGCCGACGCGATTCGCACAGCGTTCCGGCGGCGGCCGCGCCGGCGGACGATGGTGCTGCTCGAGCACACGGCAGGTCAGGGCCGGGTGCTGGGCTGGCGCTTCGAGCAACTTGCCGAAATCCTCGTGCACCTCGACGGGTCGCCCCGTGTCGGCATCTGCCTCGACACCTGTCACCTCGTCGCCTCCGGCTACGACATCGTCAGCCGATCGGGCTACGAGGAGACGTTCGCGGCGTTCGATCGTCTCGTCGGCTTCGATCGGCTCCGCGTGTTTCATGGAAACGACTCCAAGAAGCCCTGCGGCAGCCGCGTCGATCGCCACGAGCATGTCGGCGACGGGTGTCTCGGGCTCGAGCCGTTCCGGCGGCTGCTGCGCGATCGGCGGTTCGCGGGATTGCCGATCCTCATCGAGACGGAGAAATCGCTCAGCGCGGAGCGGCCGAACGCGATCGTGGTTGATCCGTTGGACAAGAAAAACCTAGACACGCTGCGGCGGCTACGGGCCGAGCGGTAGGGCATTTTTCGATCCTCAACACGGAGGGCACGGAAGACACGGTGAGCACGGATCCGAAAAAGGGTTAACCCCAGCGATCTGTGTTCTCCGTACCTCAGTGTGCTCCGTGTTGAAGACGATCGTGTTCTTCGTGATCTTCGTGGTGAGGAGATCACGTCTGGTGCCCATATAATCCGCCGTGTCCCGGAGGACGTTCCATGACAGGACGCGGACGGCTCATCGTTTCGGCGGCGGCGGTGTCGTTCGCCCTCGGCCTGCCGATCTGGTCGCAGGCGCCGCGTGACGAGCGCCTGGTGACTCTCGCCAAAACGGCGCTCGCGCAGATTTCCGGCGAGATGCGCCTGCCTGGACTGCGTGATGCTGTTGAAGTCGTCCGCGATCGCTGGGGCGTCCCGCACATTTACGCGCGTAACAGCGACGACCTGTTCCTTGCGCAGGGTTACGTCATGGCCCAGGACCGGCTGTGGCAGATGGAGATGTGGCGGCGGCAACGTGAGGGGCGGCTCGCCGAGGTCCTGGGCCCTTCGGCGGTCGCGCGCGATCGGACGGCCCGCATGCTGAAGTACCGCGGCCCGATGGACGATCGCGAGTGGACGAGCTATCACCCCGAGGGGAAGCGCATCTTCACCGCGTTTGCCGCGGGGGTGAACGCGTTCATCACCGAGCGCGTGAAAAACCTGCCGGTCGAATTCGTCCTGACGGGCATCACGCCGGAGCCGTGGACGGCCGAGACGCTGGTACTGCGGTCGGCGACGTTCGGCGACGCGTCGAACGAGCTCGCGCTCGCGCGATCGGTCGCGCGCCTTGGCGTGGCGGAAGCCAACAAGCAGCGGGCGCCCGATCCATTCGAGGAACTGAAGGTCCCCGACGGCCTCGACGTCTCGACGATTGACGACGCCGTGACGACGGGGCGGGGCGGCGGGGGCGGCGCGATTCGTCCGGCGATTCTCGAGCCGTACCGGAGCTGGGTCGGCCGCGGTACGCTCGACGCCGGGGATCCGGCCGCCATCCGCGATCCGGGCTCGAACAACTGGGTAGTGACCGGCGCATTGTCCGCCACCGGCAAGCCGGTCGTCGCCAACGATCCCCATCGCGAGGTGGGCAATCCGTCGCTGCGCTACATCGTGCATCTCGTCGCCCCCGGGTGGAACGTGATCGGCGCGGGGGAAGCGCCATTCGTCGGCGTGGCGCTCGGGCACAACGAGCGGGTGGCGTGGGGGCTGACGATCGTCGGCACGGATCAGGAAGACGTGTACGTCGAAGAGATGAATCCGGCCAACCCGAACGAGGTGCGGTGGCAGAGCGGATGGGAGCCCCTCCGAATCGTGCGCGAAGAGATTCGCGTGAAGGGGCAGGCTCCTGAGACCGTCGAGTTGAAGTTCAGCCGGCACGGGCCGGTCTTCTACCAAGATCGCGCGCGTCACCGCGCCTACGCGCTTCGCTCGGCGCTCCTCGAACCGGGTACCGCCGCGTACCTGGGCGGACTGCGCCTCTCGCAGACCCGCAATTGCCGCGAGTTCCTGGACGAGGCGATGTCCTGGAAGGCGCCGACGGAGAATCTCATCTGCGGTGACGTGGACGGCAACATCTCCTGGCAGGCGTCGGCGCTGACACCGAAGCGCGGGGCGGCCGGGACGACCTGGTCCGGCCGGCTGCCCGTCCCCGGAAACGGCGCCTACGAGTGGGACGGGTTCCGCCGCGACCTGCCGCGCGAGCTCAATCCCTCGCGCGGGTTCATCGCGACGGCCAACAACAACATCCACCCACGCGGGTACACGCCGCCGATCATGTTCAAGACTTCGACCAACGTGGAGTTCGATCGGATCACCCGTCTGCTGCAGATGATCCAGCCCGGGCGGCGGTACACGCTCGACGATCACCGGCGGATGCAGCTCGACGCCGTCTCGCTGCGCGCGCGGTCCGAGATTCCGTTGTTCTCCGGATGGACGGCGTCGGCGCCGGACGTCGAGCGGGCGCGTGCGCTCATCGCCGCGTGGGACAGCACGCTGGCGCGCGACAGCGCGGCGGCTGCGCTGTACTCCGCGTGGCGCACCGCGTCGTCCGTTCAGGAACGATCGGCCACGCGCCCGGCCGGCGAGCGGAAGCCCCAGCACGAAGCGAGCCTCACGCGCGCGATCGCCGAGCTTTCGCGCACCCAGGGCCCCGACTGGAACGGCTGGCGCTGGGGACGCATGCACACGCGCGCCTTCGCGCATCCGTTTGTTGCGCCGTTCGATCTGCCAACGGTCGAGCGCCCCGGCGGCGCTGGCGCGGTCGCTGCCGACGGCGCCAGTTATCGCGAGATCCTCGACGTCGCCGACTGGGACCGCTCGATCGTCACCAACGTGCCCGGACAGTCCGGTCAGCCCGAGAGCCCGTACTACGGCAATCTGCTGCCGCTCTGGGCGGAGGACAAGTACTTCCCGCTCGTGTACTCGCGGGCGCGGGTCGATCAGGAAAAAGCGCAAGTGCTGAAGCTCGTGCCCGGCCGCTGAGAGTGTGAAGAGCGCACAGCGTGCCGGCTTCGTCGCTTCATGTCATTGAACGCGCTTTGGACGCTTACAAATCTGTCTCGTGTCATCAATTTATGAACCTCCGCGTGCCGCCGATTGGCACCCTTGAGAGACCCTTCGTCCGCAATGAATCCGTCCGCCCCGTCCCTCGCGCGTCCGCCTCAGTCGTTCGGGCTGAGCTATGTGGACGTGTCCGCGTCGGGCGTGCGTCTCTCGGAAGTGCTCGCGGGGCTGTCCTACGCCCTTGACCTGACCGAAGGGCAGCGCGAAGGCCACTCGGTCCGCAGCTGTCTCATCGGCATGCGGATCGGCGAGGTGCTGGGCATTTCGGAAGAGGAGCGTTCGTCGTTGTTCTACGCGCTCCTCATGAAGGATCTCGGCTGCTCGAGCAACGCCGCGCGGTTTGCCGCGATCTTCGCCGCGAACGACCACGATCTGAAAATCAACCTGAAGATGATCGACTGGTCGAAGGCCGTCGAGTCGTTCCGCTTCGTGGCCTCGAACGTCGCGCCCGGCGCCTTCTGGCTGCGGCGCGTGTGGCAGATGCTGGCCGTGTTCGCGCGCGGACCGGCCGGGGCGCGCGAGGTCGTGCTGACAAGGTGCGAACGCGGCGCCGACATCGCCAAACTGCTCGGCTTCACGAGAGACACGGTTGACGCGATTCGTGCGATCGACGAGCACTGGGACGGCCGCGGCCAGCCGTACGGTCTCAAGGGCGACCAGATCCCGTTTCTCGGGCGCATCGTCGGGCTCGCGCAGACGATGGAAGTGTTCTTCACGCAGTACGGCGTGCTCGCCGCCTACGACATGGTGACGGAGCGCCACGGCAGCTGGTTCGATCCGGACGTCGCCGACGCGCTGCTGTCGGTGCCGTCAGAGGCCGCGTTCTGGCGCCAGCTGCGCGAGGGCGACCCGCTCAATCTCATCGCCACGATCGAGCCGCCCGCCCGCGTGCTCACGGCCGACGAAGCGTGTCTCGATCTCGTCGCCGAGGCGTTCGCGAAGGTCATCGACGCGAAGTCGCCGTGGACCTATCAGCACTCGAATGGCGTCGCGGACATCGCCGTCGCGATCGGCCGGTCGCTCGGGTTTTCGCCTCCGCAACTGCGCGAGATCCGCCGCGCCGGCCTCCTGCACGATCTCGGCAAACTCGGCGTCTCGAATCTGATTCTTGACAAGCCGGGCAAGCTCACCGACGACGAGCTCGCGGTCATGCGCCGCCATCCGCTCTACACTCGCGACATCCTCGGGCGGGTCGGCTGCTTCCGGCACCTGGCGGGCGTCGCCGCGGCGCATCACGAGCGGCTCGACGCGCGCGGCTACGACCTGGGCCTCGCCGGCGCCTCGCTGCCAATGAGCGCCAAAGTCCTGTGCGTCGCCGACATCTGCGACGCGCTTCGCGCCTCGCGGCCGTATCGCGCGGGGCTGCCGACCGAACGCATCCTCGACATCATGGGCCGCGAAGTCGGCTCCGGACTCGACCCCGAGTGCTTTTGCGCGCTCAAAGACCTGTTGGTCGGCGCGCCCATACCGAGCTCAACCAATGCTCCGGCAGTGCAGCTCATCGCCGCACTGTCCGAGGACTACTACCAGGCGGCGTGAGAGCGGGAGATACTCTCTGGTTCCGGGGTTCCGGGGTTCCGGGGTTCCGGGGTTCCGAAGTTCCGGGGTTCGGTTCTGGGGTGCGGTTCTTCTCGAACCTCGGAACCAAGAATCTTGAATCTCTGAATCCCAGAATCCTGAATTCACGATCGCAAACTTCCCATGGGATCCGTTCTCGCCGCCCGGCGCGCCGGGATGTAGTTGGCGAGGACCGCAGCCATCGCCAGGGCGAGGGCCGCGCCGGCAAGCACGGCCGGATCACGCGGTGACACGCCGAACAGGATGTCCCGAAGCCAGCCGGCCAGCGCCAGCACGCCCGCGAGTCCGACCACGACCCCGGCGCCAATCGCGACGAGGCTGCCGCGCAGGACCGATCGCACGATGTCCTCCGACTGCGCGCCCATGGCCAGCCGGATTCCGATCTCGCGCGTCCGCTGCGTGACGAGATAGGACGTCACGCCGTACGTGCCGCCGAGCGCGAGCACGAGCGCGAGTCCGGCAAACACCGCCAGCATCCACGAGTACGTCGCGCGCGTCCGCACCGAGTCGGCCAGCATCCGCTGCATCGTCTGCACCCGGTACAGCGGCAGTGAGGGATCGATCTCGCGCACGAGGCTCCGAACCGTTGAGGTGACGCCCTCCGCTTCACCGGCGGTCTCGACGACGACCGCCATCGAGTTCGTGCGGCCCGCCATCTGCGGCGCGGGGAAGTAAATGCCGGGCCGCATCGGGCGCTCGAGTCCGTAGTGCTTGACGTCGGCCGTGACGCCGACGACGTCGATCCAGGGCTGCGTGTCGCTGTTGAAGCTGATGCGCTTACCGACGACGTCCTGGAGGCTCACTCCTGGCCAGAATGTCTTCGCGAACGTCTCGTTCACGATGACGCTGCGCGCGGCGGCCGGCGGCGGCGCCGGCGGTGGTGGAGGCGATCCAGCGGGTTGCGCCTTCGCCCGTTTCTCCGCCTCGGCGGCCGCGGCGAGCTCGGCCTGCTGCGCCGCGCGTCCATCCTGGTCCGTGAACGACCGGCCCGCCTTTAGCCGGATGCCCATCGCTTCGAAATAGCCGGCGCTCGCGACGCGGGTGAGCACGACCGGGTTCGATTCGCCGGGCTTCAGCGGCGGCCGCCCTTCAATGCGGTAGAAGTTGCCCCAGTGGCACGTCAGCGGCGGGCACGTGATCATGCCGGCCGCTTCGATGCCGGGAGCCGTCCGCAGGCGCCCGAGGAGCCGATCCCAGAAGGCGAGGCGCTTGACGCCGTCGGAGTAGGTCGCGCCCGGCAGCGACAGTGAAAACGTCAGCGTGTGATCGGTCCGGAACCCGGGATCCACGCGCTGCACCTGACCGAACGCCCGGAGGAACAGCGCGCCGCCGGCAAGAAGTACCGCCGCGAGCGTGAACTCCGCGGCGACGAGCCAGGTAAGCGTCCGCCGCCCGCGCGGCGAAACGGTCGATCCCCCTCCGCCGGTCGTGTCGCCCATGGCCGTCCTCAGGTCGCCCTTGACGGCGTGAAACGCCGGCGCCCAGCCGAACAGCAACGAGGTGGCCACCGTCACGAGAATCGAGAATCCGACGATGCGTCCGTCGAACCCGAAGGGCGCCCACGACGGGAGCGCGGTGTCCGCGGAGGTCACGAGGACATTGAGCGCCCAGCGCCCGAGGGCGACGCCGATCGCCCCTCCGACAATGGCGAGCACCATGTTCTCGACGAAGAGCTGGCGGAGGAGCCGAAAGCGATTCGCGCCGATGGCCAGGCGGATCCCCATTTCCCGCCGCCGCGCGATCGCGCGCGCCAGCATCACCGCGGCGACGTTCGCGCACGCGACGACGAGCAGCAGCGTGACCGCGCCCCAGAGCGCGGCCGCGATCGTCCGGAACTCGCTGACGAGGTTTTCGCGCAAGGGCAGCGTGAACGGGGAGACCACCTTCTCCTTGTCGCGCGCCGTCCAGATGGGTTCCTGTGCGCGCAGCAGGTCCTGCTCGGCCTGGTCCCGTGAGACGCCGGGCTTCAGGCGTCCCAATCCGGCAAACGAATAGCTGTTTCCCTGCTGGTTCGGATCGCCGGCGAGCGGTACCCACAGCGCGGCGGCGTCGGGAAAGGCGGCCTCTTTGGGAAACACGCCGACCACCTCGAACGTGCGGCCGTTCAGACTCATGGTCTTGCCCAGAACCTGCTCGTCGGCGCCGAAGCGATCGCGCCAGGTGCCCTCGGAGATGACGACGACGCGCGCGGCGTTGGGCCGGTCTTCTTCCGGCGTGAACATCCGGCCGCGGAGCGGTTGGAGGCCGAGGACTTTCAGGAAGTCGTACGTGACCGTCCCGCCCTGGATCCGCTCGGCGCCGTGGTCATCGGAGAGATTGAAGGAGGCGCCGCCGTAGAGCGCCATGCTGTCGAACGTCTGTGCGGCGGTGCGCCATTGGACGAAGTCGGGAAAGTTGATGCCGGTGCGATCGAGATTCCACTGCGGCGCCTTCTCGTTGATGTAGACGAGCCGGTCCGGTTGCGGGAACGGGAACGGGCGCAGGAACAGGCCGTTCACCAGGCTGAACACCACGATGTTCGCCGCGATGCCGAGCGACAGCATGGTCACGACCAGGGTCGTCGCGACTTTCTGACGGCGGAACGATCGGAGCGCGGTACGAAGTTCGATCCAGGGCACGAGCCACCTCTCTCGGGAGAAACGAGTCGTCCGTCGGTAGGGTCTGGTCCGCCGGCGCATGCGGGCGTGGAGCAGATCCCACGTCGAGCGCAGCCAGACGACGACCGTCGCGAGCCCTCCGCGCGCCCGCGCGTCCGCCCAGGTCTCGGCGAACGCGTCTTCCATCTCGCTGCCGTGACGGTCGCGAAGCCGGCGCGGCGCGAGGCGCAGCAGGCGGCGATACGTGCGGCGCGGGACGTCGACGTTCATGCATGCTGTCGCCGCCCCGCTTGCCGCGCGAGGCGGACCAGGTCGGCGAGCCGTCGGGTTTCCGCGTCGAAGGCCACGCGCCCGCTTCGCGTGATGCCGTAGTAGCGCTTGCGCTCGCTCGCGTCCGCGCGCCGTGCCGCTTCGATCTCCTCAATCCACCCGGCGTCGGCGAGTTCTTCGAGCGAGCCGTACAGCGTGGCCGGCCACAGCCGGATCCGGCCCAGGCTCGACTCGCGCACGGTCCGGGCGATCGCCAGGCCGTGACGCTCACCGCCGGAGAGGGCGAGGAGGATGTGGTACCAGTGAGCCTTCATGTGCGTTGCGGGCATGGCGGCGATTATATGAATCGATATAGTAGCGGCCAATACAACTTCGACGGTCGGAGCCGCCGGAACGTTGGCTTGTACGTTGGCTTGTACAATGACCATCGGAGGAAACGATGAAGCGGTTCACGCGCGTCCTTGCCGTGGCGGCCCTGGTGACGGGAGGATCGCTGTCCGTCTTCGGGCAGATTCCCCCGTATGGCGGGGCGGCGGAGTACGTCGCGGATCTCGCGGCACGCCGGGTGAAGACGCTCGAGGCGCTGGGACCTGAGACGGTCCTGGTCGCGTGGAGCGCGCCGACGCGTGTCTACTCGGCCGACGTGGACTACGAGTACCGGCAGGACAGCGCCTTCCTCTACCTCACGGGCATCGAACAGGAAGAGACGATCCTCGTGCTTGTGCCGGGCGCGAAGACGCGCAAGGCCATCGTGTTCTCCCGCGAGGGAGATGCGCGCCGTGAGCACTGGAACGGTCACACGCTCACTCCCGCAGAAATCACGGCGGCGAGCGGCATCACCACGGTCTATCCGCTCGCGTCGTTCCAACCGTTCATGAACGCGCTCCTCGGCGGCACCGGCCTGCAGCAGTCTCCCGAGGACGCCGCCACGGAGTTCGGGACGTTCTTCGACGCGATCAAACAGAACAAAGCGCGCCTGGGCGTGCTCGAGCCGATCGGCGCGGTCGGAGGCCGCGGCGCGGCCGCCGGTCAGCCGCCAGCCGCGCCGGCGCCCGGCTCGCATGCCGCGTGGGCGCTCGAACAGCAGACGAAATTCCCTGGCGTGACCGCGGCGGGCGTGGGCCGCGTGATCGCGACACAGCGACAGATCAAAACGCCCTACGAACAGAAGGTCTTGCGCCGGAGCGTCGAGATCTCGGCCGAGGCGCACATCGAAGGGATGAAGGCCGCGCGGCCCGGCCGCTGGGAGTACGAAGTCGAAGCCGCGATCGAGTACTGGTACATGAAGAACGGCGCGCTCTCGTGGGGGTACCCGTCGATCGTCGGATCGGGACCGAACGCGACGACGCTGCATTACGAGAAGTCCACGCGCCAGATGCAGAACGGCGACCTGCTGCTGGTTGACGCGGCCGCGAACTTTCAAGGACTCACCGGCGACATTACGCGCACCTATCCGGTGAACGGCAAGTACTCCGCCGAGCAGCGCGCGATCTACGAGCTGGTGCTCGAGGCGCAGGAAGCCGGCATCGCCGCCGCGAAGGCCGGCAGTCCGACGGCCGCGATCGCCCAGGCCTGCCGCGCGGTCTTCGCGCGCGGCCTGCTCGCGCTCGGGCTCATCACCGAGGCGCAGCCGGGCGACGCGCAGAACGCGCAGATCAGCCGCTGGTTCACGCACGGGCCCGTGCACGGCATCGGCCTCGACGTCCACGATCCGCTCGGCCAGCAGCTCGCGGCCGGATCGGCCTTCGTCATCGAGCCGGGGCTGTATATCCGCGAGGCCGTCCTCGATCAGTTGCCGAAGAGCCCGGAGAACGACGCGTTCATCGCGAAAGCGCGCCCGGCCGTGCAGAAGTACAAGAACATCGGCGTCCGGATCGAAGACTCCTTCCTCATGACGGCCGACGGACTCGTGATGCTGTCGGTGAAGGCGCCGAGGCAGATGAGGGACATTGAAAAGATCGTGGGGACGGGTAGATAGGGTTCCGGGGTTCCGAGGTTCCGAGGTTCGGGTTCCGCGGCGTGCAGAACCTCGGAACCGAACTCCGGAACCTCGGAACCCCGGAACCCCGGAACCCGTGCAGGTCTTTGATCCAAAAGAGTTTGTGACAATCGAATGACAACCTCCGTTCCACCGGAACGCCTCGCATATGCTGGGCGTATTGGGTTCAGGAACGGAGCCTGGATGCGATCCCTTCAGCCCCAGGGAGCCGCGCTAGCCGGCGGCCTGGCACTGGTCACAAGTCTGATTCTTCCCGTCGCTGCGTCCCAGACGCAGACGACGCCGGGCTGCCATGTCACCGGCCGCACGCTCAGCGGGTCGCGTCCGCTGCCCGGCGTGTCGGTGATGGCCCTCGCCGGCGACGCCGTGAAGAGCGCGACCTCATCCGAGCCTGACGGCAGCTACTCGCTGCACGTGCCGCCCGCCGCGACCTACACGTTGAAGCTCGAGCTGATGGGATTCACCGCGATCGCCCGCGAGCTCGTCGCCGGCCCGCCGCCGTGCGACCAGAAGATCGATTTCGAGCTCACGTTGGCGAGCAGGGGCACGGCGGCGACGGCCGCGACGGGTACGACGGGTCCGGGGGGCACGAGGGGTACGGCAGGGACGACGGGTACGGCCGGCGCTGGTCGCGCCGGCGCGGCGCCGAGGTTCGAGGCGCTCGCCGTCGAAACCAACTCGACCGGGGCGGCGGCCGCCGCGGCCGTGGTGACGCCGGAACGCGAGACCGTCGAAGCTGCGGCGCGGCTGTTGTTGCCGCCCGGGTTCTCGACCGAAGGCCCGACCGAAGCGGTGGCGATCAACGGCGGGATGGCGTCGATCGATCGCGGCATGATGAACGAACGCATGATGGCGATCGGCCGCGGTGAGGTCGATCCGCTCACCGGCGAGTTCCGGCCCGGCGGGCCGGGGGGTGAGGCTGGCGGCTTCGGCGATCCCGGCGGACGGGGTGGCCGGGGCGGGCCGGGCGGACGCGAAGGCGGGCCCGGCCGTGGCGGCCCTCCCGGCCAGTTCGGCCGCGGCGGTCCGGGTGGTCCTGGCGGACCCGGTGCGCCTGGCGGTCCCGGCGGCCCGGGCCGGCTCGGTGGCCGCGGCGTCCAGCAGAATCCGTATCAGTTCACCGCCAACTACAACTTCGGCGGGTCTGTGCTCGATAGCGCGCCCTACCAACTGCGTCCCGACACGCCGGCGTCCAAGCGGCCGTACAACCGCCAGAACTTCGGCGGCACGGTTGGCGGACCGGTGAGGATCCCGAAGATCTACAACGGCACGCGCCGCACGAACTTCCAGTTCAGCTACACCGGCAATCACTCGGGCAACCTCTTCGACCAGTACGCGACCGTGCCGATCGACGCCGTCCGCGCCGGCGATTTCTCGGCGGTCTCGGTCAAGGTCATCGACCCGGCGACCGGTCAGCCGTTTGCCGACAATCGCATCCCCGCCGATCGCATCGATCCCGGCGCGCGCGTCCTGCTCGATTTCATTCCACAGGCCAACCTGCCCGGCCTCACGCGCAACTTCCACTACACGACGACGACGATCTCGACGTCGAACAACGTGAGCCTGCGGGTGACGCACAACTTCAACGCCCCGCCCGCGCGGGGAGGCGGGGCTGGCGGCCGGGGCGGCGGCGGGGCCGGTGGCCGGGGTGGAGCCGGAGGACGGGGCGGCGGGTTCGGCGGACCGGGCGGCCGCGGCAATCAGGGCACGACGGTCAACATGAACGTCCAGCTCCAGTACCGCGAGAACGGCGGCGATCAGGCGACCGTCTTCCCGACGCTCCGCGGGGTGACCAGGGGGTCGTCGCTGTCCGTGCCGGTCGGCCTGAACATCTCGCACCGGCGCGATCAGCACGCCATCAACGTCAACTTCACGCGGTCCACGTCCACGTCAATGAACCGCTACGCCTATCTGCTCGACGTCGCAGGTCTGGCCGGCATCAACGGCGCGGCGACCGATCCGTTCGACTGGGGCGTCCCGTCGATGTCGTTCTCCACGTTTTCCGGAGTGCGTGACATCACGCCGACGCGCCGCTCGGATCGGCGCCTGTCCACGACCTACACGTGGTCGCGTCCGCGCGGGGCGCACGTGATGCGGATCGGCGGCGAGTTCTCGCAGGACTGGTCGGACAGCCAGACCGATGCGAACGCGCGCGGCAATTTCGTCTTTACCGGCGTCTACGCGGCGGGGGGCGCCAACATCCAGCGCGGCGTTGGGCTGGACTTCGCCGACTTCCTGCTCGGCATACCGCAACAGGCATCCATTCAGTTCGGTCCCGGCAACGTCCGCCTGCGCGGCCGCTCGCTCAGTGGCTTCTGGCAGGACGACTGGCGGAAGAGCGCCGGTCTGACGTTCAACCTCGGCGTCCGCTACGACCTGGTCATGCCGTACACGGAGGCGGGCGGCCAGATGGTGAACCTCGACGCCCAGCCCGGCTTCAC
>Ga0111538_10002136_pt1 | contig 27859 bp, 22 predicted proteins | sample SoiMethybrSBSTD1_FD_79669 | JGI IMG/M metagenome (GOLD analysis project Ga0111538, IMG submission 79669) | Bulk soil microbial communities from a Populus tree surrounding site in Tennessee, USA - Soil MetaG P. TD hybrid SBSTD1 (version 2)... | ecosystem: Environmental > Terrestrial > Soil >...
CAACTCGGTCCCGCACGGACAGAGTCTCCTGCTGTACGAGGCGCTCGCGGCCGCTGGGAACGAGGTCACGCTGCGGCTCGTGGACGGACTGCCCCACACCTTCTTCAACCGCACCGATCTCGACGACATCGCCGGCCCGTTCCGGATGACGGTACGCGAGCGGGCGCGCGGCGCCGCTGAACGCCGGACGGAAGATCGCGCCGGCGTCTTCGCCGTGGCGCGTGCGTTCTTCCAGAAGCACCTGGGACGATCGCCGCAAAAGGAGGGGCGGGCTTCAGCCCGCCCTCGCTGGGCCGGCTGAAGCCGGCCCCTCCGACCGCCGGTAATTCTGCAACGCGCTCTAACTTCTGAGTCCTGCGTTTTGCCTTTCGCGTCAGGAACAGATGTCTGACGTGTTGCCGCTGAACTGGTTCTCACTGAAGGCGTTCTCGGTGTACGGACCTTTGATGCCGCAGGTATTCGAGGCGATCGCGTTCCCGATGAAGCTGTTGCCGACGGCACCGCCTGCGGGGCCGGGGAGGAAATCGATCGCAGCCGGGTTCGACGTCAGGGTGTTGTCCAGCACCACGTTGCCGGTGGCCGGGAAGTTCACGCGAATAGCGGCGAGCGTGCTGGCCCAAATCGTGTTCGCCTTCACGGTCGTGCTCGTCGGCCCGAACAGCAGGATGCCGACACGGTTCCCGATGAACCCGTTGTCTTTGACCTCGACGTTCGAGACGGCGCCGCGAAGCATGATGCCGCGAGTGCGATTGGCCACGAACTTGTTCGCCTTGATCGTGATCCCGCTGCTGCCGGCCTGCACGTCCACGCCGTCGGTGTTGTCGCGCAAGGTGTTGTCCTTGATGACGACATCCGTCGAATTGGTGGTCAGGACACCGGCGAAGAAGTTCGCGATCGTACCGCCGAAGATCGTGACGTCCGTCCGTCCGGCGACGGTGATCCCCGCGCCCGCGCCGGCGCCCGTGATCGAGTGGCCCTGCAGGTTGATCTTGATCCCGTCGGCGCCGACGATGAGCCCGCCGGCCGCGCACGTCAGATCCTGATCGAGCGTCAGATCCTCGACGATGGTCGCGCCGCAGAGGTCCACGGTTGCGCGTGCGGCGGGCGCAGCGAGCGTCGCGAAGGCCGTCGCCCCGACGAGGACGATGACACGAGCGGATGCAGACACACGTCGACTGTCGTGACGAATCACAGCGCGCCTCCCTGGTGAAGATGCAGCCCGGACGTCCGCGCCCACGTCCTGCACCGGACAGGGGCGCGCGTCATCCGTATTACGCGCGACACGGCTCCGCCGGAAGAATCGCGTGATAGACTCCCGCGCGATTCCCTTTCTTCCGGCGCGATAGCGATCTTCGTAGTGCTCAATGAGTGACTTCGACGAGCTGTACGCCACGTACGCGGCGGCGGTGTTCCGCTATGCCTGCAAGTGTGTCGGCCGGCGCGACGTCGCCGAGGACATCACGAGCGAGGTATTCCTGTCGCTGTACCGCAACCGCGCGTCGGTGGACGTCGATCGTCTGCCCGGCTGGCTGTTCGCGGTCGCGAAGAACCGCGCGATCGATTACTGGCGGCGCGCGGAGGTCGAGGAACGGTACTTGAGCCTGCTCCCGCCGGCCGAGACGGCGTCCGAACCGTCGCTCGATTTGTGGCTCGCCGAGACGAAGGCGCTCAAGCCGGTGCACCGGGCCTGTCTGATTCTTCGATACGTGCACGGCCTGGACCGCGCGGCGATCGCGAGCCGGCTGGGGTTGACGGAGAATCAGGTGAAAGGCCACCTGCAATACGCGCTGACGATCCTGCGGCGCGAACTGGAGAAGATGCCGTCATGACCGGCGAGCCGCAGGCGATCTGGCGCGATGGCGATCCGGACGACCTCGCCGGGATGGAGATCTTCAATTCTCAGGCGGGCCGGACGTCGTGTCCGCCGCCCGAGCTCGTTCACGCGTTGGGCGCGGGCACGCTCCCGCCCGATCTCGAGGCGCGCGTCGCCGCGCACGTCGCGCACTGCGGTATGTGCCGCACACTCGGCGCCGCGCTCGACGATCCATCCGTCGGTGACCTCACCGCGGACGAACAGCAGCGCGTCCTGCAGCGCGTGCGCGCCGGCGTCGATCTCATCACGCGTGACTCGCGGCGGCGGGCCCGGCGGTGGACTGCTGCCGCCGCGGCCGTGGCGGTCGCGGCCGTCGGATTCATCTTCGTCTGGCAGGCCAGGCATTCCGCGTCCGGTACAGCGGTCGAGCTCGACGTGTTCAAGGTCCGCAAGCCGGAGCCGCCGCCGCTCGACTCGACACGTCAGCCGAACGAATCGACGCCGCAGGCCCGCGAGCGCAGGGATCTCGAGCAGGCGCTCGCGCCCTACCGCGCGGATAATTACACTCAAGCCGCTCGGTCGCTCGCGGCGTTCACCGCCCGGTATCCTCTCAGTGCCGCCGGTCACTTCTATCTGGGGGTGAGCAATCTCTTGCTCAATCGCGAGCCGGCGGCGGTGGCGTCGCTCGAAACCGCGGAGCGATTGGCCGGGGCCGGCGACGCCGCGCTGGCACGCCAGGCCACCTGGTATCTCGCCGTCGCCTACCTGAGCAATGGCCAACTCGACCTCGGGCGCGGCCGCCTCAAAGGACTCTGCGACGGTCGCACCGAGCTCGCACGCTCAGCGTGCAACGGACTGCAGGCCATCTCCACGTACCGGCTCTCCGGCGTCGTCACGAGCGCCGCCGGCGAACCGCTGGAAGGGGCGACAGTCGGAGAGTATCTGGGAAGAATGGAAGCCGGCCTCGTCCTCGCGTCGCGGGGGGCGTTCTCCGGGACGACCGATACCGCCGGGCGCTACAGCGTGTCGGGCGCCCTCTTGCGCTCTGCTGGCATGACCTTCGTGCGCGCGTCCAAGCCGGGGTATTTTAGTGCCTCGGCCTTTGTCTCGATCTCGACCGACATGCGCGCTGATTTCAAGTTGACCCCGTGGAGGCTGGTTTCGCTCGACGAGGTGGTGAAAGGCACGCTCCAGCCGACCGACACGTGCGGCGGAGCGCCCGAGCCGTGCCGTCAGTTTGCTGTGTCGATGCCCAGAAGCGGCACGCTCGAGGTCTCGGTCGTCACGGCCGTTCGGGACCGGATGGACGTGTGGATCGAGACGCCGACGGGCGTGGTGTACTCGCCGCTTCCCGAGAGCCCCTTGCGTGTAGCGGCCAACGTCTTTGCTGGCGCGGTCTGCCAAATTACGGTCGTCAATGCCGCGAACGAACCTCGCGAACCTCGTCAATTCGAATTGACGATGCGGCTGCGGTGACGCTTACCGGCGGACCACGTCGATCAGGACGATGTCCGACTCCTCTCGCGCGCGATCGAAGATGATTTCCCGGCCGTCCCGAGAGACGTCGAAGTCGCCGATCGCAAAGGCGCGACCGAGATTCGTCAGTTGGCGCGCCTCGCCGGTCTTGAGATCGATGGTCCAGAACTCCTTGTAGGAGATGTCTCCCATCAGCACCACCAGCGTATCCTCCCGGCCCGGAAAGACCAGGCGCCGTTCGCCCCGGGTGAGGACCAACGCCGGAAACTCGTGTGGCGTGCCGTCGGCGTTGACCGCCTTGACCGGGAACGTGGTGCCCACGTCCGCGCCTGAATAGACGAGAAACTGTCCGCTCGGCGACCAGGTCGGATCGAGCGAATACTCCTTCACCAGTGGCACCGGCGTCCCGCCGTCGACCGGAATCTTGAACACGTGCGGATCGCCGCCCTGTTTGACGGCGACCGCCAACCATCGGCCATCCGGCGACCAGTCGGGCGTGCCCCGCACATCGAGATCCGGCGCGATCCGCCGTTCCCCGCTGCCGTCGGCGTTCATCACGTACAGTTCCGATCGCCCAGGTTTTCGCACGACGACGGCCAGACGTTGACCGTCGCGCGAAAGGGCGGCTTTCCCGAGGGCCCCTCCTTCGGCACCTCCCCACAGCTGGGTGGACGTGCTGCCAGCGTATTTCCACAGGCCGTTCGTTCCGGCGATTGGCGCGCGATAGACGATGTACTCGCGTCCGATTCGCGGCGACTGGCCGCTTGCCGTGGTGAGCGAGACGGGCGCCGCGCCGGATTCGTCGACGACACGATCGGCAATCGGGACCCGCCACAGCGTGGAGGTCGAGCGTGAGATCGTCGCGACGAGGCGACTTCCATCTTTGCTCGCGGCAAGCGACGTGTACTCCCCGATGCCCCGGTTGACGGTGCGGGAACGACGTCTCGCGACGTCCATGACATGGATCCACGGCCCCGATCCATCCTCGTCGGTCGCGAGGTAGAGCAGCGTCCGGTCATCGAGGAACGTCGGAAAGCTGACGCGCGCGTTGTGAAAGGTCAGCTGTTCGGGCTGGCCACCGGCGGCCGGGATGCGCCAGATGTCCATTTCGTCGAGCGGAGGCGGCGCCCCATGGACGAAGTAGATGAACGCGCCGTCCGGTGACCAGGTCGGAAAGTGGTTGTGGTTGCCTTCTCGCGCTTCGTAGATTTTCCGGCCTTCCTTCCCATCGAGATCGTTGATCCGCAGTGGATCGCCTGTCGATGGCGGGTGGTACACGATGTGTTTTTCGTCGGGCGACCACTCGAGCTCGGAGAGGCCTCCCGGCAGGCCCTTCAGGTACGGCTGGAGCTCGCCGCCCAACGTGTTGACCGCCCAACCGGAGTTGACCACGCCGCCTTTGACAGGGTCCGCCACGCGACTCCACAACGTGACGCGCGAGGCGTCGGGCGAAAACGCAAAAATGCGGGTCGCGGGGTTGCGCAACTCTCGCATTTTGCCGTTGGTGAGGTTGATGAACACGCCCGTCCCGACCTGGCCGACCCACGCGTCCCACGTGCCTCCAACGTTCCGCAGATAGACGACGAACTTCCCGTCGCGCGAAATGGCCGCGTGATGCGGCGTTCCATCAGAATCCGTCAGCCTGGTGAACTTTGCCCCCTCGAGCGGATTCCGCCAGAAGTACTCCGTGCGCTGCAAGTACCAGAGCGCCGCACCGCTCAGGATCAAGAGGGTCAGCAGAGCCGTGCCGAATCCAGCCCACCAGGTCCACGTGCGCGCGTGCCGAGCGGCAGGTACGAGCGTCCCTGCAGGTTCTGGTGCGGCCATCGCATCGAGCGCGTCATCGATTTCGAGGCGCGCGTCGCCGATGTCGCGCAGGCGGCGCTTTGCATCCTTCTCGCAACAGCGTTGGAGCAACCGCCGGATGCCGCGCGGTGTCTGTGCCGGCAACGCATTCCAATCAGGTTCGCGTTCGAGAACTTTGGCGATCGTGTCGGAGAAGGTCTCCCCGGGGAAGGCGACGCGGCCCGTCATCATCTGATACACGACGCACCCGAACGCCCAGATATCAGTGCGCTTGTCGACCGGCAGACCCCGCGCTTGCTCGGGACTCATGTAGGCGGCCGTGCCGGCGATCACGCCCTCCCCTGTTCGGTCGGCCGCCCTCGTGGAAAGCATCGCCGGGCCGTTTCCGGGTCCGTCCGGCGCCAGCACCTTGGCCAGGCCGAAGTCGAGGACCTTCACGGTCCCGTCGGGGGTGATCTTGATGTTCGCGGGCTTCAGGTCGCGGTGGATGATGCCCTTGTCGTGCGCCGCGTCGAGCGCGTCGGCGATCTGTCGCGCGATTCGGAGGGCTTCAGCCATCACGACCGGACCCCGCGCCGCCCGCTGGCCGAGCGTCTCGCCTTCGACGAGCTCGAGCACCAGGCCGCGGATCCCGTCGGCCTCTTCCACGCCGTAGATCGCGGCAATGTTCGGGTGATTGAGCGTCGCCAGCACCCGCGCCTCGCGTTCGAAGCGCAGAAGCCGGCCCGCATCTGAAAGAAACGCGTCGGCCACGACTTTGATCGCGACGTCGCGGCCGAGCGTCATGTCGCGGGCGCGATACACCTCACCCATCCCGCCCGTGCCGAGCAGCGCCAGGATTTTGTGCGAACCGATCTGCCGGCCCACGAGCATGCGCCCGTCGTGACTGGCCAGGACGTGCGCCGCCACGTCTCCGATCGGCGCGTCCAGGAATCCTTCCGCCGTCTCTGCGTGCGCCAGAAGCGCTTCGACTTCGCGGCGCAGCGCCTCGTCGCCTCCGGTGGCCGCCGCCACGAAGGCCGCCCGCTCCGACACGTCGCGGTCGAGCGCGGCATCGCACAGCGCTTCGATGAGGCGGCGGCGCTCGGGGTCAGTCACGTGTCGTTTCCCGCGAGCTCACGCAGCAGCCAGAGTTTCGCCAGCCGCCAGTCTCGTTTGACGGTGTCGGCCGAGACGTGAAGGACCTCGGCGGTTTCCTCGACACTCAACCCGCCGAAGAATCGCAACTCGATCACGCGGCTCTTCCTCTCGTCGACCGCGGCGAGCGTCTGCAGCGCGCGATCCAGCGCCACGACGTCCAATCCGACCTCGGGCGCAGCGACGAGTTGTTCGTTCAACGTCACCCGCTCGGCACCGCCCCCACGCTTGCGATACCCGCGCGAGCGCGCGTGATCGACGAGCACGCGTCGCATCAGCCTGGCCGAAATGCCAAGAAAGTGCGCCCGGTCCTGCCATCGGATCCGCCGGGCATCCGTCAGTCGAAGAAACGCCTCATTGACCAGCGCCGTCGCCTGGAGTGTGTGATCGCGCCGCTCGCGGGCCATGTACGCGCGAGCCAGGCGGCGCAGTTCGGCTTCGACGAGCGGCGTCAATTGCTCGAGGGCGCCATCATCGCCGTCCCCCCACGCCCGCAGCAGTTCAGTGACCGACGCGGATGACAGGGCCATCGAAACTTCGGAACGCCTGCAGTATCGCACAGGCGTCCGCGGGAGCTCGTCCACGACCGTCGCGTTTCTGGAGCAATTTCGAGGATCTTCACCCTTCCGGCTCTCGTTCCCGCATTCCAGCGTGACGGGCCTGCTCCAACCCGTTGGGAGGTTCGCATGGGGAACACACGCATCGGAATGAGATGGGTCAGCGGAATCATCCTGAGCGCCGCCATCGCCGCAGGATTCGCGCCGGCGACGGCCGGCTCAGGGTTGGGTCCGGTCAGGCACCACGCGACCTGTCAGGGCGGCGGACAAGCGCCGGATGACAACCCCGACCAGGTATTGGAGTGGAATCAGATCTTCATCGACATGCTCATCAAGTCGGGCACGCCGAACTCTTCCAGTCAACGGCTCGGGGCAATCGTTCACACGGCGATCTTCGATGCATACAACGGCATCGAGCGTCGTTACACGCCAGTCTTCGTTTCCGCAATGGGGCCACAAGGCGCCTCGCGCCGGGCGGCGGTCATCGCCGCGGCGTACACCGCCCTTCGCAGCCTGTTCGGCGCTCAGCAGTCGGAGTTGGACATGCTCTATCGGGCCTCGCTCGACGCGCTCAGTGAGGACGGTGAGGACGGCGGACAGGCGCGCGCGCTCGGCATTCTGTGGGGCAAGCAAGTCGCCGCGGCGGTGCTCGCCTGGCGCGCGAACGATGGATTCGGCGGGGTCTACGACCCCTTCAGAGGTGGGACCGAAGTCGGTCAGTGGCGGCCCACGCCGCCAGCTTTTGGTCCAATGAGCGCTCAGGGTCTGGCGTTCACCAGGATGTTCGTCCTCGCCGACGAGCTCCAGTTCCGTCCGGGACCGCCGCGAGATCTGGCCAGTGAGACGTACACCGAGGATTTCAACACCGTCAAGAGGTTGGGTCGCAGGACCGGATCGGACCGCAGCGACGAGCAGACTCTGCTCGCGCCGTTCTGGGAAGGCAACGCCACCGTGCACTGGAATCAGGCGGCGAATCAGATCGCGTGCGCCAACTACTCGTCGATCTCCGCCAGCAATCGACTGCTCGCGCTCCTGAACATCGTGATGGCCGACACGGCGATTACCACCTGGAGCGCGAAGCGCTTCTACGGCGACACCAGTCCAGCCGAGGTGACCTGGCGGCCGGTAACGTCGATCCCGCTGGCCGACGACGACGGCAATTCGGATACCTCTGCGGAGGCCGGCTGGCTGCCGCTCGTCAACACGCCATCGCACCCGGAATACCCGGCCGGGCACCCGAGCCTCAACGGCGCGGCGGCGACCGTGCTGCTCAGCCACTTCGACGACAGCCAGACGTTCACGTTGACGACGGGACCGTCCAGTCGCACGTATACGAGCATCGCGCAGGCGCGCTCCGACGGGAACAACGCCAGGGTCTGGGGCGGCATGCATTACCCGACCACCGTCGAGATCAGCGATGCCGAGGGAGAGGCCATCGCCAGGTACATCGACGTGAATGCCATGCTGCTGACCGGCGGTGGCGGTCAGGGGAGTGATAAAAAGCGGTAGTGGTGGTCGCGCCCTGGGCGGCGCCGTGACATCTCCGCGGCAGTAAGATGCCTTCTTACTGTCCGGAGGTTCCATGGAAGACTTCGCCATCAAGCTGACCGATCGACCCGGAGAGCTGGCGCGAGTGGCCACGGCGCTGTCCCGCTACGGCGTCAACATCAAGGCGGTCGCGGGCATCGCCATCGACGGCCAGGTGCTCGTTCGGATCCTGACCGACAATGCCGAAGCGGCGCGTTCGGCATTGACCGCCGGCGGCATCGAGTTCGAGGGACAGGAGATCCTGACGCAGCTGCTCGAAAACCGTGCCGGCGAGCTGGCCTCCGTGTGCACCAGGCTCGAGGGTGCGCGCGTCAACCTCAGAGCGATCTATCTCACCGGCATCGTCGACAACCTCGTCGAACTGGCGCTCGTCGTCGACGACGCGGCAAAGGCGAAGCAAGTACTGGACTGACGTGGGCCTTGGGCCTTGGGCCCGCGTATACTCACGGCCACATCCCAGATGGGCCTCGCCCCCGGCGCCCGCCTCGGTCCGTTCGAAATCGTGGCTCCCCTCGGCGCCGGAGGGATGGGCGAGGTCTATCGCGCGCACGACACGCGGCTGAAGCGCACCGTCGCGATCAAAATCCTCGCCGCCTCGCCCCGGGACGGGCCGGACCCGAGCCGGCTCGAGCGCTTCCAGCAGGAAGCGCGCGCCGTCGCCCGCATCAATCATCCCGGCATCTGCGCCCTGCATGACGTCGGCCAGGACGGCGACACGACGTTCCTGGTCATGGAGTACGTCGCGGGCGAGACGCTCTCGGAGCGGCTGGCCGGCGGCGCCCTGCCAATCCCGCTGGCCGTTCGCACCGCGGCCCAGGTGGCCGACGCGCTGGATCACGCGCATCGTCAAGGCGTCACGCACCGTGATCTCAAGCCCGCCAACATCATGCTCACGCGGGACGGCGTGAAGATTCTCGACTTCGGACTGGCGAAGCTGCGTGAAGACCCCGCCAGTGCGGGCACGACGACGTTTACCGCCGCAGCGCCGCTCCTGACCGAGGCGGGGATGATCGTCGGCACGGTGCCGTACATGTCGCCGGAGCAGATCGAAGGCCACGCGGTGGACGCGCGGTCGGACATCTTCTCGTTCGGCGTCGTGCTCTACGAGATGGTGACCGGGCGGCGGCCGTTCGCGGGCGACAGCCGGATCGCGCTGATGGCCGCGATCGTCGGAAGCGAGGCGCCACCGCCGTCAACCGTGCAGTCGCTGGCGCCGCCTGCGCTCGACCGGCTGATCGGCCGCTGTCTCGCCAAGGACCCAGAAGACCGCTGGCAGGACGCCCGCGATCTCGCGGCGGAGCTGCGCTGGCTCCCGGAAGCCGGGTCGGGCGCGGGTCCCGCAGCGATCGCCGTGGCACCGCGGCGATCGCGGCGGGCGCTGCTCCTCGCGGCAGTGGCGGGCGCCGGGTTCGCGGCGATCGCGGCGGCAGTGATGGTGACGCTCCGGCGGCCGGAAGCGCCGGCGGCCAGTTTCAACCCCGTGACGTTCCGGCGCGGTGTCGTCACGTCGGCACGCTTTTCGGCCGACGGGCAAAGCATCGTGTACAGCGGCAGCTGGCAGGGCGGCCCGCATGAAGTGTTCCTGGGCCGGCCGGGCACCGCCGATGCGCGGTCGCTGCAACTCGCGGACGGACGCATTCTGGCGGTGTCCAGGACCGGCGATCTGGCGGTGCACTTCGCCCCGCGCCAGCAGATCTCTCCGCGAAGCGGGACGCTCGCGCAGGTGCCGCTCGACGGCGGCGCGCGCCGTGATCTGCTCGAAGGCGTCGTCGACGCGGACTGGATTCCGGGCACCCAGGAGCTTGCGGTCGTGCGCGTCCGGGAGGACGGCCGGTCGCAGCTTGAATTCCCGATCGGACACAAGGTGCACGAGTCCGATGCGCTCTGGTCGCTGCGGGTCTCGCCTGACGGCGCCCGCGTCGCGCTCTTCGACGGTCCCGGCATTTTCAACTCCACGCTCCCGGCGGCGCTGATCGTGATCGATCGGGCGGGACAGAAGTCGACGGTCGCCCGCGACCTGATCGCGCTGGGTCTGGCGTGGACGCCCTCCGGACGCGAGGTCTGGTTCACGGGGACCGACGGACGGCACGCGCCGTCGCTGTCGGGCGCGTCACTGTCCGGACGTGTTCGTGAAATCTACCGCGCCCCGGACTGGATCGTCCTGCATGACATCGCGCCGGATGGCCGTCTGCTGGTGGCGAGGAACTCGGTCAGGGTCGCGATGTCGTGCCAGCCGGCCGCGGGCGAGACGGTCGAGCGCGACCTGACCTGGTTGATCTCGTCGCAGGTCCACGCGATCGCACGCGATGGCCAGAGCGTCACGTTCGCCGAGACGCTCGGCGCCGAGCCGGGGATGACCGACGTGTATCGCCGCCGGCTGGACGGCGCCCCGGCAGTGCCGCTCGGCCGCGGCATCCCCCAAGGGTTCTCGCCGAACGACAAGTGGGTGTTGACGCGCGTGGTCGACGGCCTGGTGCTGTTGCCGACCGGCGCCGGGTCGGTCGTCAATCTGCCGAAAGGGAAAGTGGCACGGTTCGGCGACGGCGGTTGGCTTGACGACGCACGCATTGTGTTCAATGGCGCGGAGGAAGGCGCAAAGGGGTTTCGTGTGTTCGTCCAGTCCATTCCAGATGGTCTGCCGAGCCCCATCACACCGGAGGGGCTCACGCTGCCGATCAAGGCGCAGACGCCCGACGGCCGATCGATTCTCGTGCGATCGCCGGCGGGATGGCAGCTCTACCCGGTGGGCGAAGGACCACCTCGCCCGGTAGCAGCGCTGAAGCGGGGCGATCAGCCGCTCCAGTGGAGTGGCGACGGGAGGTTTCTGTATGCGGCTGATCGGTTTGGAGCCCGGCCTTCGTCGCTGGACGTGTTCCGCGTTGATGTCGCGACCGGAGACCGCGTGCTCTGGAAGACGCTGGGGCCGGTCGATCCCATCGGCGTGGACAATGTCAGCAACGTCGTCCTGACTCCGGAAGCGACCGCCTACTGCTACTCACACCTGCGGCGGCTCGGCGATTTGTTCGTCGTCAGCGGGCTGAAGTAAGGACCTCGGGGGCCCGCACGCCCTAAGAGCGTTTCAGAACTCAGAAGGAGGGGCGGGCCCCTCCCGGAGCCAGAGTTTTGCAACGCACTCTTAGCGCCCTCAGAGCGTCAGTACACGATGACCCCTGAGAACTCCGCCGTGACGTCAAACGGCGATGCAAGACTCCCCTGGCCAGACAACTGACCTTCCCCAGAGGCGTCCTCGAAGCGTCCGGTACCGCCGGTGATATTCCAGGAGCCGGCGAAGGTGACCTGGTTCGTGACGAAGTCGAAGTGCGCGACCGTGTTGAGCTGACCGAACAGGTGATCCCCATCTGCCGCGGTCAGCACGAACTGCGCCTCGACAGTTCCGGCGCAGAGATCGACGACTTCATTCGACACCCACGACATCGCTCCGAGGTGAAGCGCAATGCCCGTTGCCGACTCCGAGTTCGTCAGGAAACAACCATCGGGAGGGAATGCCGGATTTGCGTGTCCTTGCGTAGACATCCTGAATGGCCGGGTTTCAGCATCGGCGGCGCCTACGCGGAGAGGCAGCATCGATACCATAACCACGGCGACTGCGAGAATTCGGCGACTCATTGGGGCACACATGTGCTACCTCCACGCGATTCAATGGACAACGCGAGAACTGTTGGCTGACGAGAGCCGGATCTCTACGGCTCGTACGCTAGGACTCGAAGCAGCCCTTATTCCTCTAACGCGAGAATCAGCGACGATCTCCGTCATCAGGCCCTGGCGCTCGTAGTGCGCTGCGGCAGGGTCGGGGACGGGCAGAGGCGGAGTACGCCGTGCGGCCGCCCTATCTGCCTTTCGGCAGCGCGCCTTTTGTGTGCGCGTTGAAGAACTCGAACATCGCGGGAAGATTCGGTGCGACCACGCCGCCGTGGGTGCCCCCGGGCACCTCGATGTACTTCACGTCGATGCCGAGCTCCCTGGCCCTCGCGACCATCGCGCGCGAGCCCTGCACGTTCACGGTCGCATCAGCGTCACCGTGCACGACGAACTCGGGCACGTGCTTGATCCGGTCGAGCGTCGCCGGCGTGCCGAGCCCGGCGAACAATCCGAGTGCGGCCCAGATGTCCGGGAACTTCGGCCCGATTTTCCAGGTGCCGATCGCGCCCATCGAGTGGCCCATCAGATAAATCCGGTTCTCGTCGATCCGGTACTGCTGCCTGACGAGCTGCAGGACCTGCATGACGTCTTTCTCGCTGTTTTCCTGCACCCGCCTGACGGCCGGATCGGGCGGCGGATCCCCGAGGCCCCAGCCGTACGAACCGTCCACGCGGTACCCGAGCGGCGCGGCGACGATGTAGCCGTGCTGCTCGGCGAGGCGGGTCATCTCGCCGTTGTGGCCGGCGAATAGCGAATCCTCCGTGCCCCCGAGCCCGTGGAGCGCGACGATGAGCGGGAACACGCGCGACGGACTGTACGTGGTGGGCACGTACAACCGATACGGGAGGATTTCGCCCGCCGGCTCGAGCAGATACGCGCGCTTGAAATCGCCCGTCTTGCCAATGAACGGATTCGTGCCGCTCTTCGCGCTCGCCGCCACGGCTTCCGCCGTCACGAAATCGCGGTCGGGATCGAACGTGCGAAGCTCGAGGCGTCCACGGTTGACCTGCTTCATGCGATCGACGGGATAGAGAATGTCGTGGCGGAGCGCAGCCGGCGCCGTCGCCGCGGCGGCCTCGAGACGCGCGACCAGATCGTCGAGGCCCTTCCGCAGCGACACCAGCAGCGTCGCGGTCCCAAGGGCCCGCGTGTCGTCAGTGAGCTCGATGGCGAGCTGATAGGTGCCGTCCCGGACGTCCTGAAGGCCGAGCTCGAATCCCGAGGGCGTGTCCCGAAGATCACGGCCGATGCCGTCTAACGTGCCGAGATCTTTGACGACCTGCGGCGGCGGTGGAGGTGTCGGAGAGGTGCCGGGGACCGCCGGGGTTGGACGGGTCCGCAGCACTACGTGGGCGTTCACCGCGCGCTCCAGTTGGATCGCTGGGCTGTAAATCTGTTCGAGCCGCACGAAGTACGGCTTGGAAGAGTCCACGACCACGCGCTCGGCGCGGATTACCAGCGAGCCTGCGTAGTCGGCGACGTCGGTCCACGGCTGACCGGCCAGCAACGTGACGCCCTTGGCGAAAAGCCGGCGGAGCTCGGCGGTCCTCCCGAGACGCGTCGCCTCGGCGATGTCGCGGTCGAGCGCATCGATCTGCGTCTTCAGCTCACCCTGCGGCTGAACCGTCGTTTTTCGCGTGTTATAGCCCACGCGAAGCGAGGCGATGCTCGTCAGTGCCTGCGCAGACGCGATGGCGGACACGAGCACGCAGGCGACGGCGATCAACCCAGCACGGAGCCTCATGGGATGTCTCCTTGAATTCCGAACTCTACTCGATCAATCGATCGATTGATCGACTGTTTGCACTGGGACGTCGCCCGCCGCCAACTCAACGAGGAACAAGATCCGAATGATGGGGTTCACGCGCAACTTGATCGCGCGAATCTGAGCGAGGAGCGGGCCCAGATGGCGTTGAATCTGCTGGGGAGGAAACACCGACCGCAGCTCTTCGAGCCGGACTTCGATGTCGGCGGCCTGCAGCTGGAAGTGCTCATACTCTTCTCGCAGGTGAGCCGCTGTTTCAGGGTTGACCAATCCTTTCGCCAGCGAGTCCTCGACGAAGTCCGCCGTGTGCACCAGAAGGCTCTCGCCGAGCGCGTTCGATCGAGTCTCACGGACCCCACAGGCACCTCCTCGCGCATCTAAAGCGTTTCCGACAACCGTGTAGCCTGCTGCTGGCCTCAGCCGCACGCTCGCGCGCCCTCCGTATGATGGGAACGTCGGCCGCGCTGCGGCAAATTCGGCCTGCAGCAGGCTACACGGTTGTCGAAAACGCCATAGCTTTTGAACAGTACAGTACGATCCTGTCGGTGATGCCAGCAGGCAAGAAATTGTCGAGCGCCCACGTCTGTCGCGCGAGTCCTTCATCGGTCGTACGACTCTCCCGCGTCGCGCACGCCGATGACCTTGAAGAAACGGGGGAAGGGCGTCGTGGCCGTGCCCGACGCCGAGCTGCCGCCGCTCACCGTCGAACGCGTCCGCGACACACTCGAACGGACCCGTCGTTGAAAGCCGCCGACACGAGCCTCGTCGTGGCGGCCTTTGCCTCCTGGGACGAACAGCATGCAGCGGCTCGCCGCGTGCTGGACGCCGGCGTGCGCCTCATCGACCAATGCGCGCTCGAGACCTATTCTGGGCTCACGCAGCTGCCGCCTCCGCATCGCAGCCAGGCCGGCCTCTATCCGCCGAAGACCTGCACCCGGTTCAGGAAGAAGTCGGTCACGGCGACCTTACCGGACAGACTGACCGCAATCGCCCACGGACCGGTGAACTGGCCGGGGTCGCCACCGAAGGTACCGAACTGGGCGAGGAAGTTCCCGGCGCGATCGAAAACCTGGACGCGGTAATTGTTCTGGTCTATCACCAGTACCCGTCCGGCGGGATCCGCCGCGATGCCGAGCGGTCCGTCGAACTGGCCCGGGCCGCTCCCGCCGCCGCCGAACGCGAACAGGAACTGCGCGCTTCCATCGAACGCTTGCACTCGGTTGTTCCCATAATCGCCTACGTAGATGGTCCCGCGTTGGCTCACGGCGACGTCGAACGGGAACGAGAACTCACCAGGCCCGGAGCCGACGCCCGCGATCTCGCCCAGGGAGGTGCCGTCCTCCTCGAAGAGCTGCACCCGCGACGCCACCGGATCGGCCACCAGGATACGGCCGGCCGGAGTGACCGCCACGCCTTCGGGAAAGGTGAACTGGCCGGGCCCTGTTCCCGGCCCCCCAAACTGCGAGAGGAAGGCGCCCCGCCTGTCGAACACCTGGATGCGCGACGTGCCCACATCCGCGACGACGATGTGACCGTTCGGCAGGACGGCGATGCCCTGGGGCGATCCGAACTGTCCCGGACCGGTACCGAAGCTGCCGAAGGCGAAGAGAAACGCGCCGTTTTCATCGAAGACCTGTACCCGCTTGTTCCCCTGATCGGACACGACCAGGTCGCCCGCTGGCGTAAACGCTGCTCCGGTCGGCTGGAGAAACTCACCCTGACCCCCGCCAGAGCTGCCGAATGAAAACAGGAAGTTGAACCCTTCCGCCCCAGCGCGGGTCCCTCGATCGAAGACCAGCAATGCGGCCACGATCGACAGCGCGGCCGCGGACCAGCGCACCGCTGCGTGCGTGCAGTTCTTCATAGTGCCTCCTCCTCTTGAGTCCCGGCGTACCTGTCGTACCCGTCGTACCCGTCGTACCTGTCGTACCTGTCGTACCTGCGCATGCCCCTACCGGACCTGCCCGCGCAGTTCGCCGCCGGGGTAATCGCCCGGCCCGGTGTTGACCGGGGCGACGCCATCATTCGTGTTGACGTCGACGTAGATGAGCCCCGCTTCTACGTCACTGATGAGATCTGAGAGCGGCCTCCCGCGAAGCGGGCCGAGAAGGCTGGCGGCCGTGATCGCGCCCCTGGCCAGGACCCCATCGGTCCGGCCGCCACCGGGCGGAAATCCGATAGCGAACACCAGCGGGCCTCGCAGCCCCTCGGCAGCTCTATGCAGGTGAAAGCCGATGACGTTCTCGATGTTGGCCACCATCACCTGATAGGACAGCTCGGTTCCATCGGGACTGAGCTGGAAGACCGCCTGGCCCTGCGCCAGCGTCGGGATCGGGAGCGGCGTCACGACCTCGCGGCCGCTCAGGTGGGCGCGGTAGTTCACCGGGACCGGGTGCTGGGCTCTGGCGGTCGCCGTTGGCGACGAGGGGCTGATGGGGCCGCGGGCTGTCACGCCGTCAGGCGAGCAGGCCGAGCCGACGAGCAATGTGAGCGCGTACGCGACATAGCGTTTCATGGAGTCCTCCGTCTCGATCCCTTAACGCGACAACCCGCGGAGATCTGCGTCAGTCGTCCGGAGCCGGTTCTGATCGGTCGCACGACGTGTCAGCTTGTACCTGTCGGTCGCGGCCCTGGGAAGTGAGGCGCTATACTCGCCGCCGGAAGGTGGTCACATGTCCAGCCGATCTGTTTTCCGCACGATGCTGGTTCTGGCGGTGGTAATGGCGTCGCTCGCGGCCGAACCGGCGCCGGTGCTCGCGGGCCGGACGCAGGCGCCCGCCGCGCAGGCGGGCTCACGGGCTGAACGCACCGTCTGGTACTTCTACCGCGTCAAATGGGGCCATCAGGACGAGTTCGTCGACCTGTTTCAGAAGAATCACTACCCGGTGCTGAAGGACCAGATCAAAACTGGCCGGATGTCCGCCGTGAAGACGTACGTCCCCACGTATCACGGTGACGGGCGCGCCGATTGGACGTTCGCGGTCGTCATCACGTTTCGCGACGCCGCGGCCATGATGGGTCCGTCAGGTGAGGACGAGATCGTGCGGCGTCTGTACCCGGACCAGGCGACGTTCCGCCGCGAGGAACAGCGCCGGTTCGAGCTGCTCGACGCGCACTGGGACGTGCCGCTGAACGAGGTGGATCTGGACGCACGCCGCCCCGCCGGGCGATGAGAGCGTGTTGCAAAATGCAGAAGGAGGGGCGGGCTTGAGCCCGCCCTCGCCGGGCCGGCGGAAGCCGGCCTCTCCGACCGCGAACGCGGGAATTCAGTCGCGCGCCGCCGACTCAACGAGGAACAAGATCCGAATCACGGGTCTCACGCGCAAGTTGATCGCACGGATCTGTGCGAGGAGCGGACCCAGATGGTGTTGAATCTGCTGGGGAGGAAACACCGACCGCAGTTCCTCGAGCCGGACCTCGATGTCGCCAGCCTGCAGCTGGAGGTGCTCATACTCTTCGCGCAGGTGAGCGGCTGTGTCAGGGTTGACCAATCCTTTCGACAGCGAGTCCTCGACGAAGTCCGCCGTGTGCGACAGAAGGCTCTCGCCTAGCGCGCTCAGTGCGGTCGCGTCTGCCGCGATCGCGGCTGTTCGGTCGTCTTTGATCTCCTCGGCCATATTCAAGACGCCGAGCGGAAAGAGCGTCAGGAGGGCCAGCAGACCGATGCCCATTACGAAGATGGCCACCAGTACTTCGATCAGCGTGCTCCCGGCTTGCGCAGGCGCGACGATCCCAGGCGTGACCGCTCGGCCGAGTCTCAAGGACCCCACAGGCACCTCCTCGCGCGTGTCACTTTTGAACAGTACAGCACGATCCCGTCGGTGACGCCAGCCGATGGCATTGAGCCCTGGTATCGCGCTCGCCGCGCGTCGGCGTCCTGCCGGGGTAAGGACGCTCTCGGTCAACGAACGGCCGAATCGGGCAGACCGATGCGCTTTTGCAGCGCGAGCACCCGCGGATCCGATCGCAACCGGTCGAACACGGGTTCAACCCCAAAAAAGATCAGATAGGGATGCCGCTCCCGGTACGTCGCCTCGAGCGACGCGACCGCGCGATCGGCATCGTTCAGCCCGGCGTAGACGAGCGCCAGGAAGTACGGTGACACGTACCGCTCGGCCGAACGTTTCTTCAGTTCGTCGAGGATAGCCCTCGCCTCGGCCTGCCGTCCGGCAACGCCGTAGGCATGCCCCAGCGTCGCTTTCGCCCGGATGTCCCCGCCCGAGAGCCGAATCGCCTGATCGATCGCGTCAATGGCTTCCTTGTACATCCCCTTCTGCACGTACGCCTGCCCTATCCAGAGATGAGTCCAGGGATAGTTCGGATCCAGATCAACCGCCCGGCGATACTGCTCGAGGGCCTCGTCGTATCGGCGCGCGTAGTAGTAGGGGTAGCCGGCGTTCGCCGTCGCGAAGGGCGAGAGCGGATCCAGTTGCTGCGCGAGTTTCCGCTCGGCGATCGCGGCATCCAGCCGTCCCATCGACTGGTAGTAGGAGCCGTAGGTCACGTGGGCGGTGCTGTAGTTCGGATTGAGGTCGAGGGCCAGCCTGATTTCCTGCTCGGCGCCCGCCCAATCCCACGCGTAGTTCAGCTTGTAGCTCGCGAGCGCGGCGTGGGCCTCCGCCAGTTTCGGATCCAGGGTCACGGCCTTGGTCGCGAACTCGAGGCTTCGTGGCAACGTGTCGCGGGGCGAGCGAAATCCAAAGACCCCGCCCAGCACGCTGTAGCTCTGCGCCAGGCCGACATAGGCCAGCGCGTAGTTCGGATCGGCCGTCACCGCCTGCTGGTAGTAGGCGATGCTCTTGTCCAGCCCGTCTTCCGTCGTCTTGACGAAGAAGTATCGTCCCTTCAGGTACAGCTCGTACGCCTCGGTGCTGTCGGTGTAGTGCTTCTCCACCAACCGTTGTTCGTTCTGCGTCAGACGCAGCCGCAGCCGCTCGGTAATCTGCCGGGCCATCTCGTCCTGGACCGTCAGCAGGTCCGCCATCTTTCGATTGAAGCGATCGCCCCAGAGCTGCGACCCGTCCGACACCCTGACCAGATCGGCCTGGATCACGAGGGTGTCGCCCTGCTGCAGCACTCTCCCGGCGACGACCGCATCGACACCGAGCTCACGTCCGGCGCGTTGCGGGTCGATGTCCTTCCCCTTGTAGCGGAAGACCGTAGCGCGTGCCATCACGCGGAGCGCCGGCAGGTGCGAGAACGCGTTGATGATGCTCTCGGTGATGCCGTCCGACAGGTACTCGGTGTTCTGATCGCCGCTGGAATTGACGAACGGCAGGATGGCGATCGACGCGATCGTCGTGACCGGAGGCGATGCCTGCTGGAACCGCCGGACCAGGTACCACCCACCAGCGACGGCGGCGATCGCCAGCACCGCCGCGATCGCGACCGTGCGGCGGCGCGCCTGGACCGCGATCGCCGCGGCCCTGCTTCCGCTCGCAGGCACTGCGGCCTGCGTCTCGCTGTCACGTCTGAGATTCTGGAGATCGACGGCGAGATCCGCCGCGGATTGGTAGCGCCGGTCGCGATCTTTCTCCAGGCACTTGCGCACCACGCGCTGCAACTCGTCCGGAACATCAGCGCTGTAGCGCGACAGCGGCGGCGGTTCCTCAGTCAGGATCGCCGACACCGTCGTCGCCGTGCTCGCGCTCGCAAACGGGCGCTGCCCGCTCACGGCCTCGTACAGCGTCACGCCGAAACTGAAGATGTCGGTGCGCGCGTCGAGCGGCTCGCCCTTCAACTGTTCCGGTGACATGTAGGGCACGGTGCCCATCACGGCATCGGGGGCCGTCAACACGCTCTGGGTCTCGGTCTCCGGGCGGACCACGGCGGGCGTCACGCTGGCCAGCCCGAAGTCCATGACCTTCGCCTGGCCGCGCGGCGTGACGATGATGTTCGACGGTTTGATGTCGCGGTGAATGATGCCGCGCGCGTGGGCGGTCGAGAGCGCGTCGGCCACGTCCGCGCCGACCGCCAGCACCTGCTTCAGGGTGAGCGTCTGCCGCTTGATCCGGCGATCGAGCGTCTCGCCTTCGAGGTACTGCATGACGATGAAGCTGCGGCCGCCGTGTTCGCCGATTTCGTGGATGGCGCAGATGTTCGGGTGGTCGAGCATGGCCGCCGCCCGCGCTTCGCGAAGGAGCCGCCGGCCGGCGGGCTCACCGCCGCTCGCATCCGGCTGGAGGAACTTGATCGCGACCTTGCGGTTGAGCTTCGTGTCTTCGGCGAGATACACCTCGCCCATTCCGCCTTCGCCCAGCTTCTCGAGGATGCGGTAGTGGGAGATGATCTCTGGCAGGTCCATCGGCCAGACGGATACTACACCGGGCTCTATTTCACGTCGCAGCGCCTGGGCGCGCCGGTCGCCGGAACGGACCATCGGACCAGCCGGTCTCCCGACGAACAGACGGGACCGACCTGCTGGAGTCTTGAAACGAGCTCGCTCACTGCACGCGTCTCGCGCGGAAGGTCCCAGACCCGCACGGCGTCTGCGTCGGCGGCCGCAAGGCGGGCGCCGCGACCATCGAAGATCGCCTTGCGCACCGGACTGCTGCCGGGACTGCTGCCGACCGGGAAACGCAGGAGCTCGCGGCACGCGGGCACGTCCCAGACGCGCGCCGTTCCATCCATCCCGCCCGTCGCCAGCAGGCTGCCGTCCGGGCTGAACTCGACGGTGTTGATTGCGCCTCGATGTCCCTGGCACGTCGAGATCAAGGTGCCCGCCGCAAGATCCCAGAGCTTGGCCGTTCCGTCCTCGCTCGCACTCGCGACCCGCACCGAGGCGGCGTCGAACGCCAGATCGGTCACTTTCGACGCGTGCGATCGGGCCCGCCGGTCGTGCGCATCAATCGTCGTGTCGCTCTTCACCGGCGGCGGCGCCTGACGGATCACCACCGTCCCGTCGTCCAGACCGAGTGCCATGTATTTGCCATTCGGCGAGTACTCGGCGGCGGACAATCCCGCGTCGGCCCGCACGTCGTAACTGGACGCCTGCTGACCGGCCTTCCAGAATCGCGTCTCCAATGCACCGCCCGCGAGAAAGTCCTGGCCCGTGCTGCTCACGGCGAACAAGCCATATCGCTGGTACTGAACTGACGATCCGCCCGTCGGACCTGAAGGGGCGGGCAGGTCCCGGAGACGAAACGCCGTCAGCTCGGAACGATTCTGACTTCCGCTGCGGGTGATGAGGTACTCGCTGTTCCATGAGAATCTGGCATCGGTCACCGGGTTCATCTCGTCGATGGTCGCCTCGCTCAGTCCCTTCGGCAGGCGGTCGAGATCCAGCAGCACACTGAGCCCGCCGCGTTGGCCTACCGCCCACCGGCCGTCGCGGCTGAGCGCCAGCAGCTTGTCCGCCGCGGCGATCTCCGCCGGCAGGCGCTGATCGGGGACCTGTGGTCCGTCGGGGAGTCGCCGATACGCGCCGTCGGCTGAGACGATGATGAGATCGCTGGACGCCTGCCGGAACGCGATCGAGGCGTTCTTCATCGGTGCGGTTGCAAGCAGCGCCGTCCGACGTGCACCAGGGCTCGACAAGAACACCGTATTGCTCTCCGCCGTGAGCGCGGGCGCCGGCACGCGGCCAGCCGCGGGCGCCGGCCGGACTTCCTTTGGCCGCCCCGTCAGACTCCGTCCGTCGTCGAAGCTGAATGGCTCGTCCTTGTACTCGGCAAACGTAAAGGTGCGGTCGTCGGCGGCGATGACGATTGAACGCGGCTCCTGCGCGTCGCTGTAACTCACGGCGAAGCGCCAGTCGTCCTGGATCGACTTTTCCTGCGTCACGTTCCAGAGGCGGGCAGCCGGCCGGTAGATCCGGCTGGTGGTTTCGGCGTACTCGAGGTCCCTCGTCCTGAACGACACCAGCGCGCGCGATCCATCGCCGTTGAGATAGACCTCGTCGATTCGTCCCTCGTGCGGACCCAGCGTGCCTTCAACGAGACCGCTCTCGACATTCCAAATCCGGACGCGGCCATCCGCGCCGGCGACCGCCACGTGGCGTCCGTCCGCGGAAACGTCTGTGGACAGCACCGTGCTGTCGCCGCCGGGGATGATCATCGTGACGCCGTTCAACGGCGTCATCGCCGCACCGAGCATCAGGCGCAGCGCCGGGGTATCGGCGCCCAGCCGAAACGCTTCGACGAGACGGACCGCCGCGGTCTCCCACTGACCGGACACGAGGTCCTGTCGTCCCTGTTCTTCCAGAAGACGACGATTCCGCTCGGTCGCGAGCTCGGCGCTCTTCGTCGCGAAGCCTTCCTGAACCCGGGCGTTCGCCGCCTCGCGATCGGCCTGCTGCTTGAACCACACCGCCAGGGCCAGGGCCACGCCGAGCACGGCGATCGTGGACACCGCGCCGACTCGAAACCGCCGAGACCGGCGGCTGGCCTCGCGGCGGCTCAGGTTCAGGTATTCCCGTTGAACCGGCGTCGGCTGCGGCAGGCCGGCTGAATCGGAGGCACGCACCAGCCAGCCTTCGGCCTCGGCGAGCGCGGGGTCACCGAGCAGGTTGCCCCGGTGCCGGCCCCGGGCTTCCCAATCCTCGATCCGATTCAGGAGCTGCGTGTGCATCGGGACGAGGTCGATGTTGGTTCGAAGCGCGTCGCAGATTTGCGCGACGCCGCTCGCGAGCGGCGTCGCCTCGGTGCACAGGCACCACTGGAGGGTTCGCAGCGCGTCCGGAAGATAGCTGCTCTCGAGCGCCGGGTCCCGCAAGATGGGAATCAGCCGTTTTCCCGTCGCGATCGCGTACTGGATTTCGCGAAGGCACTCGCTCGACGCTGCGCTGGCCGGCGTCAACACGATCGCGCACGAGTCGGCGACGCGAATCATGTTGCGGATTTGTTCCGCGTAGTCCATGGGCGGCTGCAGCGCGCGATCCCAGAGGACGTCCACATCGCGCACTCGCAGTCCGGCGACGAGCGCGTCGCAGAACGCCGAATCTTCCCGTGCGTAGCAGAGAAAGAGTCGTGGTTTCGCCACGTTGACCTGCCCGCCGTCCGCCCTCTGCGTCAGCTCACGGACGCACGCCGGTCGCGCGGCGTCACGCCGCGAATCGGCTCCATCGCGGGGTTAGACGGCCCTGCCTGGCTGCCGCCGCCATGCTGCCGGTGCGTCCGCCCGGAAGCCGTCGAACAGCGGCCCGCCGGATTCTCTCAGGAGATTTTCCGCCAACCGAATGACCGCCTGAGGATCGCCTCGCGCAAAGAGTTCGCCGAACGCGTCGCAGTAGGCGGCGCACAATGCAGCATCCGTCTGCCGGAGAACCCGAGGAATAGCCTTGCCCTTCGCCGACCAGAGTCCCCGACGCCGCAAGTGATAGTCCGCCAGCTGCTCGTACAGCCGCGCGCCAGCGCCGATCAACTCCTCTTGGGATCGTGGTGCTCGCAAGTCGTCCAAGAGATCGGAGACGAAATAGCGCATCCGCCGTTCACCCTCACTGTCGAGCGGAGGCGGCCCAGCCTCGATCACCGCGGCCGCCCGTCGTTTCAGTTCGCGTGACATCTCGCTCGGGCCAGGGATCTCGATGCCCTCCACGATCATCTGAGGCAGCGCGGGAACGCCGCTCGGCCTGTCGACTTCCAGGAAGAAGTGCTCCAATGTTTCCGGATCATGAACGAAGGCCTCGACCGGATAGCCACCGCACCTGAACGACTCTCGGTACGCACACGGGAGCTGGCTGTACACCACGACGAGGTCGAGGTCAGAGAACGGTGTTCCCTCGCCACGAACGATTGAGCCTGCCGCGAAGATCGCGACGGCGCCCTTGTACCGGTCCGCCTGAATCGAGTGTGCCACCTCGATGATGTGTTCGCCCATGTCATTCGTTCGTCTAAGCAATCCACCGAACGATATCCCGGCGTGTTGCTTCACCGGTCACCGGCTTTGCCTTGAGCACCTGGCTCTGTGCCCCCCATACCGCGGAAGCCCTTCCAGCTGCCGTCCGCGAGCTTCTTGAACACTATCAGCACGTTGCCACGACCCTGCTTCGGCTCGCCGCCCGGCGAGTCGGCATACGAAGCCGTGAAGCTACGCCACTCGACGGCCCAGCCGCCATCCAGAAAAGTGAAGTCCCTGGTTTCGGGAACGTAGCTCAGCACCTTGAAACCTTTGTTCGCGGTCTGACGCTCGTTGCTCTCCCGGATAGCCTTCTTGCCGACTTCCGCCGGCGCGCCGGCGCCGAGACGAATCGCGTCATCGGTCCACAGATCCGTCAGCGCAACAGGATCTCGCGACAAGGTGGCGGCAATGGCCTGCTGGCGGGCCTTCTCGATGGCGGGGCTCACTTCGTCCGCGTGCGCGCAGCAAGCTCCGCGGACCAGTTTGCGACGACGTGGAGCCCGGTGGCGGTAAACGACGACGGGTCGTTCCGCCGCACCATCAGAAAGCGGCTGCCGTCGGCGGATACTTCGTAGTTCGGCGATCCGGTGCCGGCAGACGTTTCAAACGGTCCTTCGACCACGACGGTCGAGCGCCCCATGCTCAGGCCCGGACCGGGCCCGATCGCGACGGCGATGACCTGATTCTCGTGGCGGTAGAACAGGCGGCTGCCGTCGCGAGACCAGAGCGGTTCCTGACCGCCCTCGCTCGAGATGCGCTGTTTTTGACCGCCGCCGGGAAAGGCCTCGACGTAAATCTCGGGCCTGCCGGCTTCGTCCGACGTATAGGCGAACCACGTGCCGTCGGGTGAGACCATCGGGTGGCGTTCCTTCGCGCTCGTTCGAAGGACGGGCCAGGACTTCCGGTTCCGGACGTCGAGCACCCAGATGTCAAGCTGCGTCGTCGGATCTTGATCGACGAACATCAGGAGGTTGCCGTCTGGTGACCAGGACCCCGGGTCCTGATGATGCGGACTCTGGGTCAATCGCTCCGCGTCTCCGGTCGCGTCCACACGCTTCCAGTAGAGGTTCGCCGGACCGGCGCGGTTGTCGCCATCGCGGAGCGAGCTGAAGACCAGGCGCGATCCGTCGGGGGTCCAGACGGGCAGGTGATCGTTGCGGCTCGTGCTGGAGAACAGGAGCGGCGAGTCCGGCCGGTTCAGATCGAGCAGCCAGATGCCCGATCGCAGATCGCCTCCGTGCCGGTTCGTGATGGCCACACGCGTTGCGTCGGGTGAGAGCCGGGGAAAAATGAAGTTGCCGGGCGTCTCCGCCAGCGTCCTGGTTTGTGCCGACCCGTCCACCCACACCAGTTCTTCCGGCGCGCGTTCGCCGCGCGGGACGTAGGCCATCGTCCCGGCGCGATCGGCGAGCGCGAAGTTCGCCAGGCCGGCCGGCGCCAGGAGCGAATCGAGGAGGCGGATGGCCGGGCCGGTCACGGTGAGGGTCGCGAGATCGAAGGGCACGGCCCAGAGCGAGCCGGCGAGCAATCCGTCTCCGCCGAACACCACATGACCGGTCGGCGAATAGCGCGCGTTAATTCCGCTCTCGGCGATCACACGCCGTTGGCCGGTGTCGAGCAAAAGCACTTCGATGCGCGACGGCGCGGCGTTGAAGCCCGCACGGGCGGTGAACAGAATCGCGTTCCCACGCGGCAGTCGCTGCGGAAGAAAGTGACTGGTGACGCCCTTGTCGGCGTCCTGGGCGGTCACCGGTGTGGGGACGCCGCCGGCCGCCGGGACGATTGCCAGGCCGGCCGTCCGGTTCGGCGAAAACACGATCGTGTCGTCGGCCGCCCAATGGCCGCCGCCGAACTGCTCGTCCACGGCCTTGTCGGCGATGGTCATGACCGGCCCGCCGGCCAGCGACACTCTCTTCAGCGCGCCGGCGGCCGCGAAGCCCACCGACTGTCCATCGGGAGAGAAGAACGGCCCGAGCCCCGCCTCGGTTCCCGGAATGGCCCGGATCTCGAACGTGCTCAGTTCACGCACATAGAGCTGCGCGAGGCCATTCTCGTCCACGGCCGAGAACACCATCCGATCGCCGTCCGGGGACACCGCGATCGCGAGCGAGGTCGTGTGCGACTGCAAGCGCAGCCCGGCCGGGAGATTGATCGAGAACCTGATCAACGGGCCGGGCGCGGGTGATCGATTGCGGAGCGCCGAAACGCCGAGCCAGGTCGCCGCCGCGCCGGCGGCGAGAGCCAGCGCGACCCACCACACCGGAGCACGGCGGGCCGTGACGAGACGCGGCATGTCCGCCGCTGCCGGCGTGGTTACACGCTCGGTCGCGATCCACTGAAGCTCGTGTTTGAGGTCGCCGGCCGACTGCCACCGCTCGTCGGGATCTTTCGCGAGGCAGCGTCGAATGACGCGATCGAGAGCAGGTGGCGTTGCCGCCTGACGCTCCGGCGGCAGCGCGACGTCGTCGTTGAGAATCGCGCCGATCAGGCCCGCCTGACTGTCGGCGTCGAACGCCCGTTCACCAGTGACCATTTCGTAGAGCACGGCGCCCAACGCAAAGATGTCGGTGCGGCCGTCGGTGTCCCGGCCCTGCAACTGCTCGGGCGACATGTATGGCAGCGTGCCGAGCAGATGGCCGTGGCCGGTGAGCGGCGCGTGCCCGGCAGTCGCGGTCGCGGCCTCGCCGCCGGTCCGGCTCACGGCGGAGCTCGGCTTCGCCAGCCCGAAATCGAGGAGTTTGGCGCCGCCCGTGGTCAACATGATGTTGCCGGGCTTCACGTCCCGGTGCACGATCCCGCGCCGGTGCGCCTTGTCGAGGGCGTCGGCGATCTCGGAGGCGCAACGCAATGTCTGCGCGAGCGGAAGCGGACCGGCATCCAGTCGCTGAGCGAGCGTTTCCCCCTCGAGGTACTCCATCACCAGGAAGTGGACGCCGTCCTCGTCGCCGACATCGAAGAGCGGACAGATGTGCGGGTGACTGAGCGAGGCAATCGTCCTGGCCTCGCGCTCGAACCGCTGCTTCGACTCCGGGTCGGTGGCGACGTACTCGGGCAGCACCTTGATGGCCACGGTGCGATCGAGGCGCGTGTCGGTCGCCTTGTAGACCTCGCCCATGCCGCCGGCGCCGATGGCGGCGTGAATCACGTACCGCCCGAGCGTCTTGCCCAGGACAAACGGTCCGGCCTCCCGAGGCGGAAGCGCCGCCACCGGATCGTGCCCGAACGATCCGGCGCCGTGATGCGCGTCGAGCATCGCCTCGACCTCGACGCGAAGGTCACGATCGCCCGCACAGGCGTCGGTCAGAAACGCGGCGCGCGCCCCGGGGTCACGGGCGAGCGTGGCGTGAAACACGGCGGTGATCTGACGCCACCGTTCAGGCGTCATCGCCGGCTCGCGATCGCGAGAGTTCCTTGAACAGCCACGCGCGAGCGGCCCGCCAGTCGCGCTCCACCGTGGCGCGTGACACGCCCAGCACGTGCGTCGCCTCGTCGATCGACAGGCCGGCAAAAAACCGGAGCTCGGCCACCTGGCTCTTGCGCGCGTCGAAGGCGCCCAGCCGGGTCAGCGCGCGATCGAGATCGAGCAGCTCGACATCCACGCCCTCGGCCGCGGGCCCGGCCTGGTCGAGCGTGACGCGCGACCAGCGTCCCGAGCGTTTGGCGGTCCGGCGCGCGCGCGCGCTGTCCACGAGAATGCGCCGCATCATCTGCGACGCGACGGAGAAAAACTGCGCGCGATCCTGCCACGCGGCCCGCTGCTGGTCGATCAATCGGAGGTAGACCTCGTGGACCAGGGCGGTCGGCTGCAGCAGATGCCCCGAGCGTTCGCGCCGCAAGTGCGCCGCGGCGCGGCGCCGAAGTTCCTGATAGACGACCGGCACGAGCCGGTCGCGGGCGCCGGGGTCACCTGCGCTCCAGGCGTGGAGCAGCGCCGTCACGTCGTGATGACTGGACGCGGTCATGGCTGGGGTCCGCTGATCCTGTCCCGTCAGTCCTGGTCAGTCAAGGCGCATGAGCACGCCGGCCCGGAAATCTCGCGCTTGGTGAAGAGGAGAGATCCATGGCCTTGCCAAAAGTGTATTTGACCGCCGCCGCCTGCCTTGCCCTGGGGATGCTGCCACCCACCCCCGAACCCGACTTCACAGACTGGTCCACCCCCGAAAACCTCGGGCCCGTCGTGAATTCGTCTTCTACTGACGCGGGAGGCTCAGTGTCGAAGGACGGATTGAGCCTGTACTTCCACTCCAACCGGTCCGGCAA
>Ga0111538_10002137_pt1 | contig 27853 bp, 22 predicted proteins | sample SoiMethybrSBSTD1_FD_79669 | JGI IMG/M metagenome (GOLD analysis project Ga0111538, IMG submission 79669) | Bulk soil microbial communities from a Populus tree surrounding site in Tennessee, USA - Soil MetaG P. TD hybrid SBSTD1 (version 2)... | ecosystem: Environmental > Terrestrial > Soil >...
CCCAAACGCCGCGGCCGAGGCTTCGGGGGACGTGCGGTCTTTCGCCATATGAAACTCAATCCGTTTCCACCGGCAGTCCTGCCCTGAACCACTCGTTGAAGCCGCCGTGGAGGTTGATCGCCGAGATCCCGTGACGATCGAGCAGGCTCGCGCCGATCGACGATCGCGTGCCGGACGCGCAGTGGATGACGACCGGGCGTGTGCGCGGGATCTCGGCGAACCGGTCGCGAAGCTGGCCGAGCGGAACGTGGCGCGCCCGGGCGATCCGGCCGGCGCGCCATTCGTTCGTGTTGCGGACATCGATGAGCGTGACGCCGTCGTTGGCGAGCGCCTCGCGCAGGTCGCCGGGGCCAATCTGCGGAATGGTCCGGATCGGGCGGCCGGCCGCGGCCCACGCGTCGATCACGCCCGCATCGAAGTACCCGGCGACGCGATCCAGGCCGATGAGCGCGAGATCGCGGACGGCGGTGTCGATGGCCTGCGGCGCGCGTTCGCCCACGAGCAGGAAGATGTCCGCGTCGTACGGGATCAGCCACCCGGCCCAGGTCGAGAAGCCGTGATCGAGCGGAATATTGATCGTGCCCGCGACGTGTCCAACGGCGAACTCGTCCGGCGTGCGCGTGTCGATCACCAGCGCCCCACTGGAGAGCGCGATCGCCAGGGCCGGCAGATCGCGCTCGGGCGGACGCCGGAATCCGTGGAGGATCGGCGGCCCGTCGCGATTGAGCCGCTTCATCTGGGCGAAGTATGTCGGCGGGTCGGGCTGGCCGGCGAGCACGCGCTCGGCGAAGTCGCGCTCGTCGCGGACGCGGAACGCCCAGTTGAACCGCCGTTCGTAGCCGAGCGTGCTCTGGGGGATGTCGCTGATGCTCTTGCCGCAGGCCGACCCGGCGCCGTGCCCCGGCCAGATCTGCAGCCAGTCGGGCCGTTCAGCAAAGCGCTGCAGGCTCTCGTACAGCGTCCGCGCGCCCGCTTCCATCGTGCCCGTGATCTTCGCCGCGCGCTCGAGCAGGTCCGGCCGGCCGACGTCGCCGACGAAGATGAAGTCGCCCGTCGCCGCCGCGATCGGTTCGTTCGCCGCGGCGCCGTCGGTAATCAGAAACGTCAGGTGCTCCGGCGTGTGCCCCGGCGTGTGCACGGCCTCGAGCCAGATGTTGCCGACGGTGATCCGATCGCCCGTCCGGAGCAGCCGCGCCCCCGCGTCGCCCGCGAACGCGTACTTCCAGGCAGCGTCCCCTTCGTCCGAAAGCGACAAGGTCGCGCCCGTCCGCGCCGCCAGTTCACGGCTGCCCGACAGGAAATCGGCGTGGATGTGCGTCTCGGTGACCTGCGTGATGCGGGCCCGTTCCTCCTCGGCCGCGCGCATGTACTGTTCGACGTCACGATTCGGATCGACGACAATCGCTTCGCGCGCCGCCGCGCAGCCGATGAGATAACTGGTCTGGGCGAGCTTTTCCTCGAAGAACCGCTTCACGAACACAGGGGATATTCTAAAGCACTGTTAAGTTAGAAGTGAGAAGCCAGAAGTTCGAAGTCACTGTACGCTGGTCAAAGGGACGACGGACTGGCTCTCCAAACTTCTAACTTCTGGCCTCTCACTTCTAACTTTTCCTTCGCCCATGCCTCGCTACCGCCTGACACTGGAATACGCCGGCACGCGCTATAGCGGCTGGCAGATTCAGAAGAACGCCAGGACGATCCAGGGGGAGCTGCACCGCGCGCTCGAAGGCGTGCTCGGCGGCCGCCGGTTCGAGACCTACGGCTCAGGCCGGACCGATGCCGGCGTGCACGCGCTCGCGCAGGTCGCCCACCTCGACGCCGCGACGCTGCCGCCACCGGTCTCGCTCGTCCGTGACGTGAACGACGCGCTGCCGGCCGACATCAACGCGCTCGCCGCCGAGCGCGTCCAGCCGAAGTTCCACGCGCGCCACAGCGCCGTCGCGCGCAGCTACCTCTATCAGATCGCGTTGCGCCGGACGGCGTTCGCCAAGCCGTATGTCTGGTGGGTGAAGGACCCGCTCGATCTCGACGAGATGCGCGCGGCCGCGGCCGCGCTCACGGGCTTCGGCGACTTCCGCGCGTTCACGGACGCCGACCCGGAGGAGCAATCGACGCGCGTGCTCGTGGACGAGGTGGCCGTGGCGCGCGACGGATCGCTCGTCCTGGTTCGCGTCGTGGGCTCGCACTTTCTCTGGAAGATGGTGCGGCGGATCGTCGGCGTCCTGGTCGAGACCGGCCGCGGCGCACTGCCCGCCGCGCGCGTGGGCACCCTGCTGTCGAGCGACTCGGACCTGCCGCCCAGGCTCACGGCGCCGGCCTCCGGACTCTTCCTCGAGCGCGTCTTCTATGAGGGAGATGAGCGCATCGAGGCGTTGAAGCCGGCAGTGCTGCGGCTCGATCAATAAACACGGAGCTCACGAAGCCACGGAATCGGCAAGCAGGGGTGTGGGCGCGTACCCAGAACCGTTGGTTATCCGACACCCGGGCCGCGTCCGGATAAGGCTTTTGGCCAGATTTTCTAAGGAAACGGCCGGGTACAGGGCTTGCGACTGAAGCGCGCGGCGGTGGTGTCGATTGTGTCGGTGCGACCGCGCGTGCCCGGAATGAAACGAAAGACCTCGACCACTCGCCGATGGACCTGCCACTGGGGCATGGTCACCAGCCCGGGCCGCAACGGGCGGCCGACCCAGACGCGCGTCTGGATTTGCGAGTATCCCTATCGGACGATTCGCGCGTCCGGGCCGTGCGTGGATTGCCCGAACTCAGAGACGGCGGTCAGGCCCGCCGCGCCCGCCTCAGCCGGCCTGCCGGGAGTGGGCTGACGCCCGTCCCTCTTTCGATTCGTCGCTCTTCAGCCCGAACTTGTCGATGCGGTAGCGGATCTGATCGCGGTGCAGGCCGAGCAGGGCCGCCGCGCGCGTCTGCACGCCGTCGGCGCGCTCGAGCGCCTGCACCACCAGACTTCGTTCCACTTCGTCCAGCTTCACGCCGCCGGCTGGCAGCGTGAACCCGCCATCGCCGCGGCCGGGGTGCCGGGTGCGGCGGAGGCCGTCCAGGTCGGCGGCCTGCAGGGCCTCGCCTTCGCTCAGGAGCACGGCGCGCTCGATCACGTTGCGCAGCTCGCGCGCGTTGCCGGGCCAGTCGTACGCGAGGAGCGCGGCTTCGGCCGCAGGCGTGATCGCGCTCACGGGCCGTTTGAATTCGCGGCTGAACTGAACGACGAAGTGCCGGGCGAGGAGCGTGACGTCGGCCTGCCGCGCGCGCAGCGGCGGCAGCTCCACGCGCAGCACGTTCAGCCGGTAATACAGATCGTCGCGGAAGCGGCCGTCGCCGACCAGCGCCTCGAGGTCGCGATTGGTCGCCGCGATGATGCGCACGTCCACGCGCACGTCGCCCGATCCGCCGACCCGTCGAAACGTCTTCTCCTCGAGCACGCGGAGCAGCTTGGCCTGAAGGGCCGGCGTCATCTCGCCGATTTCGTCGAGGAAGACCGTGCCTTCGTCGGCCTGCTCGAGCAGGCCGCGCTTCTGCTGCTGCGCGTCGGTGAACGCGCCCTTCTCGTGGCCGAACATCTCGGATTCGAGGAGCTGTTCAGGCAGGGCCGAGCACGTGATGTTGAGGAACGGTCGATCGGCGCGGCCGCTGAGGTAGTGAATGACCTTCGCCGCGAGATCCTTGCCGGTCCCGCTCTCGCCGGTGAGCAGCACTGTCGAGCCCGGACTCGAGGCGACCTTGCGGACGAGCGTCTTGACGCGCTGCATGACGTCCGATTCGCCGATGATCGAGCCCAGGTGGTACGGCCGGGACAGCACGGCCCGCAGCGTGCGCAGCTCGCGGCGCAGCCGCGTCGCTTCGAGCGCGCGCGTGACGCGCAGGGCCAGATCGTCCAGATCGAACGGCTTGGTCGCGTAGTCGAACGCGCCCGCTTTCATCGCCTCGACGATCGTCTCGACGCTGGTGTTCGCGGTGAGCATCACCACCGGCGTGTCGGGGTCCAGCTCGCGCAGCTTCCGGAGCACGCTCAGGCCATCGCTGTCGGGCAACCTGTAGTCGAGAAGCACCAAATCGGCGCCGTGCTCGGCATGCTCGAGCGCGGCCGCGGCGGTGCCGGCCTCGAGCACCTCGTGGCCGGCGTCACGCAGTCGTTCGGCGAGCGACCAGCGGACCAGCTGTTCGTCGTCTACGACGAGCACACGGCGTGCGGACACGGCTCCCAGTATATGCGGCGGGCGAAGGTCAGAAGGTGTGCCTGCCACCCGGGCAGGCTGCCGGATGGCGCTCAGGTGGGTCGCGTCTCGGCCGCCGCGCCGACGAGCCGGACGATCTCGGTCACGTCGAACGGTTTTTCGACGAATGAGAACGCACCGAGCGCCGCCGCGTCCGATTCGTCGCCCGCCGATCCGTGCGCCGTGATGACGATGACCGGCGCTGCGGGCCAGCGCGACCGGATCTCGCGCAGGAGCGACAGGTCGGCGACGTCGGGCAACCGCATGTCGAGCAGGACGATGACCGGCTGACCGGCGGACGCCGTCAGCGACCGCCTGGCTTCGGCGCCGGTCGCGGCGAGCCGGACGTCGAACCCGCCGTCGGTCAGCCCTTCGGCGAGCGCCCAGCGGATCAGCGGCTCGTCGTCGATCACGAGCACCACCGGCCTCGAGCTGGAAGACGCGGAGGGCAGCACGTTGTTTTCAAGTATATTTCACGCATCGGATCCGACGTGCCGAGCTTCCTCACCCGTCATGCCGTCCTGTTTCCGTGGCTGACCATCGCGGTCGTCTTCAGTGGCGGCCTCTGGCTCGGTCCCGGCTATTCGGTCAACAGCCTGTTCGTCGTCGCGATTCTGCTCGCGATGTGGGTGCCCGATGCGCGGCTCGCCTACCGGCTGGCGGCGGTCGCGACGATTCTGCTGCCGGTGAACACGCTCGTGGTCGGCTCGGCCGTGCCGATGCCGGCGATGGTCTTCAGCCGCGGCATGCTCGCCATCACGTTCTGGCTGACGGCGTTCGTCGTCACGCGCTACCGCGAGAGCGCGGCCGCGCGGGTCGAGACGGAGCGCGCGCTGCGTCGCACGGAAGCGGCGCTGCGCGAACAGACCGCGCTCGCGCAGCTCGGCCAGATGGCGGCGGTCGTCGCCCACGAGGTGCGCAACCCGCTCGCCGGCATTCGCGGCGCTATGCAGGTGATGTCCCGCCGGCTTCCGCCCACCGGCCAGGAGCAGACGATCATCCGCGAGGTGGTCGGCGGCATCGACTCGCTCAATGACATCGTGCAGGATCTGCTCCTCTTTGCGCGGCCGCGGCCGCCGGCGGTGCGGCACGTCGCGGTCGAGCGGCTGCTGGTCGAGACGGTGTCGCTGCTGCAGGACGATCCCAAGCTGCAGGACATCGACCTGCGCATCGATCCCACGGCGGCGTGCATCGAAGCCGATCCCGCGCAGCTCAAGCTCGTGCTGCGCAATCTCATTCTCAACAGCGTGCAGGCGATCGACGGCCGCGGCCAGATCCACCTGACGGCGCGATCGTCTACGGGATGGACCGATCTGCTCGTGATCGACTCCGGACCGGGCATCGCCCCCGAGCATCGGACCCACGCGTTCGAACCCTTCTACACGACGAAGCACCGCGGGACCGGGCTCGGGCTGTCCACGGCGCGCCGCATCATCGAGGCGCACGGCGGTACGTTGACGCTCGAATTCCCACCCGGTGGCGGCACGACGGCCGTGATGCGCCTGCGCACGGTCCCGCCGCCCGAACCGGCCGCCCCGTCAGAGAGCGGCATGCCGCACGACACGGTCCCGGTCGGAGCGTGACGGCCGTGTCGCGGCTGCCTTCCCAGGTCGTCTGCGGCGTCGATTTCTCGGACGCGTCGGCGCGGGCCGTCGCGTGGGCGCACCTCCTGGCCGGCCGCCTGCGCCGGCGGCTCGTCCTGCTCGCGGTGATCGATCCGCTGATGGCCAACGCGGCCCGTGCGCAATCGGGACCCGCGCAGTTTCTCGAAGACGCACGGCGTGATCTGGAAAGATTCGTCGCGCCGATCGTCGGCCGGCCTTCCGATCAGGTGGCGCTCGAGATCGCCGTCGGCGAACCGGCGGCGCTGCTCCTCGAGGCGTCGTCCCGGCTCGACGCAATCGCGGTCGTCGGTACCCATGGGCTCGGACGCGCCGAACGGCTGTTCTTCGGATCGACGACGCTGCGTCTGATGCGGGCGGCGACCCGTCCGGTGTTCGCCGTGCCACGACGCCGGCCGGAGCATGGCGAGACCGAGCCGGCGCCCGATCTGCAGCGGCTGGTGTGCGGCGTCGATTTCAGCGCGGCGTCAGTCGCGGCCGCGCGGGCAGCGCACACACTCGGCGCGGCGCTGTCGCTGCCGCTGACGCTCGTCCATGCCGTGACCATCCTCACGGTGCCGACGGTCTGGGACGTGGTGCTGGCCCCGCCGGAGGACCAACAGCTCGAGGCGGCGCGGGCGCAGCTCGACGCGATTGCGCGGGATCTCGGCGATCCCGTGCCCGCGACCGTCGCCCGCATCGGCCACCCGGAAGACGTGCTCGGCGCCGAAGCCGTCGACGAGGCGCTCATCGCGCTCGGCCTCGGCGATCTCGGCGGGCACCGGCCAGGTACGACCGCGATGCGTGTGATGGCGGAGACGAAAGTGCCGGTCCTCGCCGTCCCCTCAACGCTCGAATAGCCACCACTTCGGCTTCGGCTGCGAACGCTTGACCCGCTTCAACCCGAATGCGCCGACCGCGTATGTCTCGAGATGGCGCATCGCCTCGTCGAGATCGTCGGTGACTTTGAGCAGGTCCAAGTCGGTCGCCGCGACCGCGCCCTGCGTGATCATTTCGCGCAGGAGCGCGAGGAACGGCTGCCAGTAGGCGGTACCGATGAGCACCACCGGGAACGACGCGATCTTGCCGGTCTGCATCAGCGTGAGCGCCTCGCAGAGCTCGTCGAGTGTTCCGAGGCCGCCGGGCAGCACGACGAATCCGTACGAGTACTTGAAGAGCAGAACTTTGCGGACGAAGAAATAGTGACAGGTGATGTAGCGATCGAGGTAGATGTTCGGCGCCTGCTCGAGCGGCAGCTCGATGTTGCAGCCGACCGACGGGCCGCCGGCGTCCTTCGCGCCGCGATTGGCCGCTTCCATCAGGCCCGGCCCGCCGCCGGTCATGACCGTGAAGCCGACCAGGCTGACGCGGCGGCCGACCTCGCGCGCGATGTCGTAGTAGGGGTGCGATTCGCCGAATCGCGCCGAGCCGAAGATCGTGATGCACGGGCCGACAAAGTGCAGCGCGCGGAAGCCGCGCACGAAGTCGCGCATCGCGCGCGCCAGCAGCTGAACCTCGCGCATCCGCGAGTGCGGGCCTTCGAGGAAGACGCGGTCGTCTCTGCCGGCCTCGGGTTCCTTTCGCGAGGGCGGCGGCGTCGTCGCTGGCTCCGGCGGCCCGACCGAGTGCGCCGGCGCGCCGGCCCCACCCGGATCGGTCGCGGGCGTCGCCGGAAGCGTCGTCTGGGTCGGCTCGGCGGTACCCGCCGTGCCCGTCGTACTTCCCGTGCCCACCGTACCCGTCGCGCCCTTTGTACCCGTCATGGGTAGAGCCTGCTCGTGCGCCACGCCGCGCCGTCACGCTCGAACAGCTCTCGCTCGTGGAGCCGGCCGGTTCGCTGGATCCAGAATTCGACGCGGTCGGGGACGAGACGATACCCGGACCAGAACGGCGGACGCGGGACCGGCGCGCCGGTGAACTGGCGCTCGAATTCCTGGACGCGCGCGTCGAGCTCGGCGCGCGACGGCAGCGGCTCGCTCTGCTTCGAGGCCCAGGCGCCGATCTGGCTCTCGCGGGGCCGTGTCGCGAAGTACGCGTCGGCTTCCGCGGCCGGCACGAGCGCCGCGACGCCTTCGATGCGGACCTGGCGGTCGATGTGCGCCCAATGCACGCAGAGCGCGGCCGCCGGACGAACGGCGAGATCCCGCGCCTTGCGGCTGCCGAGGTTGGTGAAGAACGCGAAGCCGCGGTCGTCGAAGTACTGAATCAGGACCATGCGGCTGGACGGACGGCCGTGCGGATCGACGGTCGCAAGACAGGCGGCCTTGGGATCAATGGTGCCTCCCGCGGCCGCCTGCGTATGCCATTCCCGGTATCGGGCGATCGGATCGATCACGTCTACTTCTTCTTGACTCCCAGCTCGGCGAGCTTGGCTGCCAGTTGCGGGCCGGCGGTCTGCGCGTTCACCTGCTTCTCGATGTACGCGATCTTGCCGTCCGCGCCGATGTAGAAGGTCCAGCGATTCGCCGTGCCGCGTGCGTTCAGTACGCCGTAGGCGGTCGCGACCTTCTTGTCCGGGTCGGACAGCAGCGGAAAGTCGGCTTTCTCCTGCTCGGCGAACGCCTTGTTCTTCTCGGGCGCGTCGACGCTCGCCATGAAGTAGGCGACGTCGAACTGTTTCAGTACTGGCCCGTTCTCCGCGAACGACTTGCACTCCGCGGTGCACCCGCTGGTGAACGCAGCGGGGTACCACGCGATGACCACCGCTTTGCCCTTGTACTGTGCCAGCGTGTGCGTCTTGCCATCGGTCCCCGGCAGCGAGAACGCCGGCGCGGGATCGCCGACCTTCAGTTCAACCGCTGGCGCCGCCGGCGCCGGTGTCTGCGTCCCTGCTACTACGGGCGCGGACATGCCCGCGGCGACCAGCGAAACGACGAGCCACTGTTTCTTCGTCTTCTTTGTCATGCGACTTCCTCCGCCTCCGTGGTCTTGCGGCGGCGAAGGAACTCGCCGCCGCTATTTCCGTCCGACCAGGCCTTTCGTGGCCAGTTCCTCGAGTTTCTTCACCAGCGAATCGCCGGCGTTGACCGTCTGCGCCTGGCCGCCTTGTTTCTCGATGAAGAGGATCTTGCCGTCCCGCCCGATGTAGAACGTCCAACGACTCGCCAGCCCGGTCTGTCCAAGCACGCCATATGCCTTGGCGACGCCCTTTTCCGGATCGGACAGGATGGGGAAATCGGCTTCATGTTCCGTCGCAAACTTCTTGTTCGTCTCGGCGTCGTCGACGCTCACCATGAAATAGGCGACGTCGTACTTCCGAATAGCCTCGCCGCTCGCACGGAGCGACTTGCATTCGGCCGTTCAACCACCGGTGAAGGCCTTGGGGAACCAGGCGAGGACGACCGCCCTGCCCTTCAGATCGGACAGCTTGTGTACCTTGCCGTCCGAGCCGGGCAGCGAGAACGCCGGAGCGGTGTCGCCTTCCTTCAGTTCCACAGGGGCTTGCCAGGTGGCTGCAGCGGCCGTCAGTGACAGCGACGCTACACACGTCAGCATCAGACGGGTCATCGGCAGCTCCTCCAATGAAGCATTCTATCGCTACTCGCGGTTCCTTGTTCCCTGTGCCCTCACCTCTTCCTTGTGCCTTGGGCCCTCCCCTGTGCCCTCCGCCCTGTGCCCTCTGCCCAGCTTCCCGCTTGAGGTCACGCAGCGCCCGGCCGGATAATCGCGCGGCATGCCGAATTTCGCCTCCCGGATCGCCGGCGTCGCCCGGCGATGGCCCGATCGGCCGGCAATCGAGCTCGTGCGGACGAACGGCACGGACGTGGACACGACGACCTACGGCGCGCTCGACGCCGAGGCCGGCCGGATCGCGGCGTGGCTGCTCGCCTCGGGGTGCGGCCTCGGCGATCGGGCGGCCATCCTCGCCGACAACGACGCGCGCTGGATCGGGGCGTATCTGGGGACGCTGCGGATCGGCGCCGTCTCGGTGCCCCTCGACACGGCGTACAAGCCGCCGCAGGTCCGGGCCGTCCTCGAGAGCGCGGGCGCGCGGCTCCTCTTCACCACGCCGCGCTATCTCGACACGGCACGCGCCGCGGCGGATCTGATGGGCGCGGCCGCGCCGGCCCTCGTGCTCTTGTCGGGCACGGCGACGGCGGTCACCGACGCGAGCGCGTTTACAGACGGACGCGACGCGCCACCCGTCGCCGGCGTCTCGGACGACGCGCCTGCCGTGCTCCTGTATACGTCCGGAACGACCGCCGATCCCAAGGGCGTGGTGCTGACGCACGCCAACCTCGAGGCCGAGCGCGGCGCGGCGCTCGCGATCGTGGACGTGGCCGAGCACGATGCCGTCCTCGGCGTGCTGCCGCTCTTCCACGCGCTGGCGCAGATGGCCAACCTGCTGCTGCCGCTCGCCGTTGGCGCGAAGGTCGTGTTTCTCGAGACCGTCAGCTCGTCCACGCTCGTCGCGGCACTCGATGCGCGCGGCATCACGATCTTCGCCTGCGTGCCGCAATTCTTCTATCTCATCCACCAGCGCGTGATGAACGAGGTCGGCCGCGCCGGGGCGCTCGCGCGCGGTACGTTACGGCTGTTCATCGGCGCCAACGTGTGGCTGCGCGATCACCCCGGCTGGAATCCCGGCCGAGTCGTCTTCAGCCGCGTGCATCGAGCGCTCGGCCGCCGGATGCGGCTGCTCATCACCGGGGGCTCGAAATTCGATCCCGTCATCGGCCGTGACCTCTACGGGCTGGGGTTCACGATTCTCAACGCCTATGGCCTCACGGAGACCTCGGGCGGCGCCACGATCGTCCGGCCGCGCGACAGGTACACGACGTCGGTCGGACAGGCTTTTCCCGGCGTTGAGCTTCGCATCGCCGGGAAAACTGAGGAAAGCGGCGACGAGCGAGAAGGTGAGGGAGAAATCCTCATCAGAGGTCCTATCGTGATGCGCGAGTACTACCGGCGTCCCGATGCGACCGCCGAAGCGCTGCACGACGGCTGGCTGCACACCGGCGATCTCGGCCGCCTCGACGCCGACGGCCGGCTCTACATCACCGGCCGGAAGAAGGAGATCATCGTCCTCAGCTCAGGCAAGAATCTGTATCCCGAAGAGATTGAAGCGCATTACCGGCAGTCGGCCTTCATCAAGGAGCTCGCCGTCCTGGGATTGACGCCGCCCGGACAACCGGCGGCCGAGCGCCTGCACGCGGTGATCGTCCCGGACGAGCAGGTGCTTCGCGAGCGGGGAATCGTGAACCTGCGCGAGCTCATTCGCTTCGAGGTTGAAGGGCTGTCCGTCCAGCTCCCCGCGCACAAGCGGATTCTCACCTACGACATTTCCATGGACCCGCTGCCGCGGACGACGACGGGCAAGATTCGGCGGCATGAAGTGGAGCGCCAGGCGCGCGAACAGACCACGGCGGCGCGGGCCGCGCGGCCACTCTCGGACGACGAGCGCACGTGGCTGGATGCGCCCGGCCGTACGGACACGATGGCGTTCATCGCCGCGAAGCTCGGCCGTCCGGCGCAGCCCGGCGCGCACCTCGAGCTGGATCTCGGCCTCGATTCCATGGAGCGCGTTGAGCTGTTGACGCATCTCGAGCAGCGGGCCGGCACGCGCGTCTCGTCCGAAGTCAGCGCGGCCATCTTCACCGTACGCCAGCTCGTGGACGCCGTCGCGGCGGCGCCTGCGGCCTCCGCCGCAGGTCCGGCGCCGGAGGCCGACCTGCCGTGGGACACGCTGCTCGCCACGCCGCCCGATCCGGCCCTCGTGGCGAATCTTTCGAGATCGAAGACTGGCCGCGCCATCGTGCTGTTCGTGGCGCTCAAGATCTTCAAGCTCGCCGCGCGCGTGCTCCTGGGCTATCGCGCACGCGGCCGGGCACACCTCCCGGCCGACGGGCCGTTCATCATCAGCCCGAATCACCAGACCTTCGTGGACGGGTTGTTCCTCACGGCCGCGCTGCCGTTCCGGACGCTCCGGCAGGTCTTCCTCGTCGGCGCCGCCGAGTTCTTCGAGTCGCCGTTCATGCGGTGGCTGGCACGCGCGATCAACATCGTGCCGGTCGATCCGGACGCGAACCTCGTCACGGCGATGCGCGCGGGCGCCGCGGGCCTCAGGCTGAAGAAGGTCCTCATCCTCTTTCCCGAGGGTGAGCGATCGATCGACGGCGAGCTGAAGAAATTCCGCAAGGGCGCCGCCATCCTCTCCGCGCATCTCACCGCGCCCATCGTCCCGGTCGCGCTCGACGGGCTGTTCGAGTTGTGGCCGCGCGGCCGCGCGTTCAACTGGCGCGGGCTCCTCCCGTGGCGATCGTCGCCGGTGACCGTCGAATTCGGCGCGCCGATGCGGACGCCCGTCGGCGACTACGCCGAAGGCACGGCATCGCTCAAATCCGCCGTCGCGCGGATGTTTGATCGAATCCGCGCCGCCTCGGGCCGCGAACCGGCATCCGTGCTACAAGACAGATAACCGGAACATCGAGGAGGCCGTCGGATGGCTCACGCCGCCAGCATGTTCGACTTCGTCAATCAGTACTTCGATCGCGCCAGCGCCGGCACGTCGTACCCGAAGGGCCTGCTCGACATCATCAAGGCGTGCAACAGCGTGTATCGAATGACCTTTCCGTTCCGCCTGAAGGACGGGTCGTTCGTCGAGATCAAGGCGTGGCGGGTCGAACACTCGCACCACAAATCACCGACCAAAGGCGGCATCCGGTACGCCCCGTTCGTCGATGAGGAGGAGGTCAAGGCGCTCGCGGCGCTCATGACCTACAAGTGCGCCATCGTCGATGTGCCCTTCGGCGGCGCGAAGGGCGCGGTGCAGATCGATCCAAAACAGTTCACCATCGAGGAGCTCGAGCGGATCACGCGCCGCTACACGCACGAGCTCGTCAGGAAGAATTTCATCGGCCCGGGCACGGACGTGCCCGCTCCCGACTACGGCACCGGCGAGCGCGAGATGTCGTGGATCGTCGACACGTATCTCGCGCTCAACCCGGGAGCGCTCGACGGGCTCGCGTGCGTGACCGGCAAGCCGGTGACGCAGGGCGGTGTTCGCGGGCGCAAGGAGGCGACGGGCCGCGGGCTGTTCTTTGGGATTCGCGAGGCGTGCTCGATCGCCGAGGACATGAAGCCGCTCGGCCTTTCGCCCGGCCTCGAGGGGAAGCGCGTGGTCGTGCAGGGATTCGGCAACGTCGGCTATCACGCCGCCAAGTTCTGTCACGAGGGCGGCGCGAAGATCATCGCGATCGCCGAGTACGACGGCGCGGTCGCGAGCGAGGACGGGATCGATCCGGACGCGCTCGCCGCCCATCGCCGCGATCGCAAATCGACGCTCGGCTTCGCGGGCGCCAAGGATCTCCCCTCGTCGGCCGCGGCGCTGGAGCTCGACTGCGACATCCTGATGCCGGCGGCGCTGGAAAACGTCATCACCGCGGACAACGCGCCGCGCATCAAGGCGAAGATCGTGCTCGAGGGCGCCAACGGCCCCACCACGCCGGAAGCCGAAGCCATCCTGCGATCCAAGGGGACGATGGTGATCCCGGATATCTACGCCAACGCCGGCGGCGTGACGGTGTCGTATTTCGAGTGGCTCAAAAACCTGTCGCACGTCCGCTTCGGCCGGATGGTGAAGCGCCTCGAAGAGCGTGACGAAGCGGGTATCGTGCGCGCGATCGAGACGCTCACCGGCAAGTCGCTCTCCGAGGAACAGCGCCGCTCCCTCATCCACGGGCCCGACGAGCAGGACATCGTGAACTCGGGCCTCGAGGACACGATGATTCTCGCGTATCACGCCATCCGCGAAGCGCTGAAGAAGGATCCCGCGCTCGGCGATCTCCGCGCAGCGGCGTTCCGCACCGCGATCGAGAAGATCGCGCGCTCGTACCTGGAGCTGGGAGTGTTTCCGTGATCCTTGTCAAGTTAGAAGGGAGAAGCCAGAAGTTAGAAGTACTGGGCGCTTGCAAGAGGGCCGACCGTCAGGTGACTTCGGACTTCTGGCTTCTCACTTCTAACTTCCTCTGATGACAGCCCTGATCACTGGCGCGTCGGGCGGCATCGGTGAGGCGATTTCGCGCGAGCTGGCGCGCCGCAAGATCGACCTCGTGCTCGTCGCGCGATCGGGCGACAAGCTCGAGCAGCTGGCGGCTGACGTGCGGCGCGACCTCGGCGTGAAGGCGCACGCCATCGCCGCCGACCTGACGGCACCCGGCGCCGCCGCCGACGTGCTGGCGCGCGCGAACCAGGCGGCCGGACGGATCGACATCCTGGTCAACAATGCGGGCTTCGCCACGTTTGGACCGTTCAAACACTCCGACCTGAAATCGGAGATCGAAATGATCCGGCTGAACGTCGAGGTGCTGACGGAGCTTACCCGGCGCGCGCTGCCGGACCTGCTGGCCGCCAGAGGGCGGATCCTGAACGTGGCCTCGACGGCCGCCTTTCAGCCCGGCCCGCTCATGGCGGCCTATTACGCGACCAAAGCCTACGTGCTGTCGTTTTCTGAGGCGCTGGCCGAGGAACTGGCGTCAGACGGCGTGACGGTCACCGCGCTCTGCCCGGGCCCGACCCGGACCGGTTTCCAGAGCCGTGCCGGGATGGGGCGCGAGCGTCTCTTTACGTTGGGCTTGATGTCAGCGGACGCCGTCGCCACACGCGCCGTGAAGGGCCTCTTCCGCGGCCGCCGGGTGGTCGTCCCCGGGCTCAGCAACTGGCTGGGCACCCAGCTCGTCCGGATTCCACCCCGCCGGCTGGCCCCCAAAATCGTGAGATGGCTGCACGGGCGCTAGCACTCAGCACCGGTGCACCGTGCACCCTGCACTATCTCTGGTCCAGCTCGTGCCGCGCAGCGATCTGGGCGCGCCGGCGCCGCCGGGCGAGCTCGGCGTAGACGTCCCGGCGGAGCACCTGGAGCGTGGGACGCGGACGAGTGGGCGGGATCCGCGGGACGAGCGGTTCGTCGCCATCGGTCAGACTGAGCTGGCGGGCGGCGGTTCCGTCAAAGCGATCCATGGCACCTCTCCTCGACGGCCAGCTTATGCAAGGTGTGTGACAAGCGAGGTCATACCCAGGGAACGGCAAAGTTAAGAGCCGTTGCGGGCCCCTGAAGGATTAGACGGCCGTGTGTATCCCGAAGGTCACACTTTGCCCCTGTACAATCTCCGCGCGGGAGGGCCTGGCGCCGCCGAGCGGACCGGCCCGGGAGGGGTGCGTGCAGGGCCGACAGCATGAAGTCAGCCGGCTCGAGGGGTTCAGCGACGCGGTTTTCGGCTTCGCGCTGACGCTCCTGGTCGTCTCGCTCGACGTCCCCAAGACGGTCGACGAGCTGAAGTTGCTCGTCCGGGGCTCGGTGCCCTTCGCTCTGATGTTCGCGATGGTTTGCTACATCTGGTGGGAGCACAACAAGTTCTTCCGGCGGTACGGCCTGCAGGACGCCTGGACGGCCTTCGTCAACTCCGCCCTCCTGTTCGTCGTGCTGTTCTACGTCTACCCCTTGAAGTTCCTCACCATGAACGTCGTGGGACCGGTGTTCGGGCTCCCCGGGGCCGGGATTCGGGGGGACACGCGATTTGTAATGCAGATTTACAGCGCCGGCGCAGGCCTGACGTTCGGGATGCTCGCCCTGCTCTACGTGCACGCGTGGCGCCTGCGGCACCTCCTCCAGCTCGATCGGTCCGAGCTCGTGACGCTGCGTTTCGGGCTGCAGGCGCAGCTCATCAGCACGGGGCTCGCGATCGTATCGATCGGGCTCACGTTCGTGATGAAAGAAGAGATGATGTGGGTGCCGGGGGTCTTGTACGGACTGATGGGCCCGCTTCACGGCATGAACGGCTACTTTGCGGGGGCGGCGCACGCCAGGCTCAAGATCGCCTCCCCAGTCTGACGGCCATGCGAAACGCCGAAGTCATCCGCCAGTGGCAGATTCTGCGCGAGATCGAGTCGCATCGCGTGGGCGTGACGATCCACGACCTCGCCAAACGATGCCGTGTGACGACGCGCACGATTCGCCGCGATCTGCAGGCGCTGCAGGAAGCTGGCTTCGCCATCTATGACGAGGGCGAGGAGAACGAAACGAAACGCTGGCGGCTCGACGCCCAGCCATTCCGATCGGTGCAGGAAGGGCTCTCAGTGTCCGACGTCGCGGCGCTCTATCTCAGCCGGACGCTCGTCGACGGGCTCAGCGGCTGGCCGCTTTCCGACGAGCTGCGCGAAGCGTTCGCCAAGATCGAGCGGAGCCTGAATCCGCGGATGCGCGAGTTCCTCGCGACTCTGCCGCAGGTGATCTCGGCGAAGGGCGGACCGAAAGCGGGTCAGGCGTCTGGAAAGCTCGTGGACGTGACGCGGCGGCTGCTCGATGCGGCGCGCGATCGGCGTCAGGTGGACATGCGGTACTTCTCGGCGAGCAGCAATCGCGCGAAGTCGTACAACGTGCAGCCGTACCGGCTGGCGCTCGCGCAGGGCGGCGTCTATCTCGTCGCCTGGGTCCCTCACTACGACGAGTTCCGGACGTTTGCGGTCGAGCGCATCGAACGGCTGAGCGTCAGCGACGAGACCTTCCGCCGGACGCGCGAGCTGCCGTCGGATCTGTTCGGCGGATCGATGGGCGTGTTCTGGGCGGCGCCCGAGCGGATCGAGCTGGAGTTCGCGCCGAACGTGGCGCCGTACGTGCACGGGCGCGTCTGGCACGCGTCGCAGTCGATCGAGGCTCTTCCCGAGGGCGGCCTCCGGATGACGCTCGAGGTGTCGAACGACTGGGCGTTGCGAAGCTGGCTGCTGGGCTTCGGTGCGAGCGTGCGCGTCCTCCGGCCCACGGCGCTCGCTGACGCCCTGCTCGACGAATTCAAGCGCGGCTGCCGGGTGTACGAGCCCGGCCTCGCCCTGGAAGCGCGAACCTCACCCGATCCCGGTCCCCCGCTCCCGCTCTGACGAACCGGCCCGAACCCGGCAGGCCGTCCCGGCGTAGAAGTAAAATGAGGCGACCTTCCAATGAAGCGCCTACTCATCGTCCTGATGGCGTGTGCGGCGGCGCCCGCACTCCTGGCGCAAGCGCCCCAGGCCCCTCAGCAGCCGGTCTTCCGTGCGACGGTCGATCTGCTGCGCGTTGACGTGCAAGTCGTCGGCAACGACGGTCAACCGGTCCCCACCCTGACCCTGCCCGACTTCGAAGTGTTCATTGACGGCCGGCCTCGACGCGTCGTGTCGACCGAGCTCGTGCGCTATTCGCCAACGGTGATGTCCGCGGATGCCGCGGCGGTCCCCATCCGGACGCCCGGCCGCATCCCCGAGGACGGGCGCGTCTATGTGATTGCGGTCGATCAGGCCGCCTTCTCGACCGGCGCCGTCATGCCGATTCGCCGGGCGCTGCAGCAGTTCATCAACCAGCTGCGGCCCGAGGACATGGTCGCGCTCTACGACTTCCCCTTCCGCCAGCCGCTCCTGGATCTCACGCACGATCACTCGGCGGTGACGCGGGCGTTCAACCGGATCGTCGGGCTCTTCGAACCGTCGCTCGGCGTGTTCAGCCTGGCGCCGTCGGAGATCATCGGCATCACCGCCGGCGACGCGCAGGTCGCCGACCGCGTGATACGGCGCGAGTGCGATCCCGCCGACATCTCGTGCCCCTCGGCCGTCCGCCAGGAAGCCAGCGCGGTCGCCGGCTTCATGGAAGCGGATTCGCAGATGCGGCTGTCGTCGCTCTCGAACCTGATGAAGGGGCTGTCGTACATCCAGGGGCGGAAGACGGTCCTGCTCGTGAGCGGCGGCATGCTGAGCTCGACGCGCACCGGCGGCCGGCCGGACGTGACGACGCTCATGGGCAAGGTCGGGTCTGAGGCCGCGGCGGCCGACGCGAACCTGTACGTGCTCCATTGGGACAACACGTTCTTCGACGCCTACTCCGCCGCCAACAAGCCGACGCGCAATCCGTCGGATCGGTTCGAGTCGATGTTCGAGGATCGGCACGCGACGGGACAGGGCCTGGAGATCATCGCCGGCAAGGCCGGCGGCGCGCTGCTGCGCGTCGAAGCGGGCACCGGCGAAAGCGCGTTCAACCGCGTGCTGCGCGAAACGTCCGCGTACTACCTGCTCGGCGTCGAGCCCGGCGAGGACGAGCGCGACGGCAAGACGCACTTCCTGCGGGTGAACGTGAAGCCGCGTGGCAACACGGTCCGCGTACGATCGCAGGTGGTCATCCCGCGGCGCGTGGCCGGTTCCACGCCATGACCTGGCGCCGGATGGCGGCGCTGGCGGTCGCGGTCCTTGCCCCGGCGGCGCTCGCCGCGCAGGCGACGCCGTCGCCGCCTGCGGGCGCGGCGCCGCAAGTATTCCGTTCGGCGGTGGATCTCGTCCGCGTGGACGTCCAGGTCATTGGCAACGACGGTCACCCGATGCTCGGGTTGGGCATCGACGACTTCGACGTCGGGATCGACGGGAGCGCGCGGCGCGTCGTCTCCGCCGAGCTCGTGCAGTTTTCACCCGCCGTCGACATCGTCAACACGGTGCGCCCGGTGCGGACGCCCGGCGAGATTCCGTCCGACAGCCGCGTCTACGTGCTCGCCATCGATCTCGCGGCGTTTCCGACCGGCGAGATCCAGTCGGTCCGCCAGGCCGTGCGCCGGTTCCTCAGCCAGTTGCGGCCGCAGGATCTCGTCGCGCTCTACGCGTTTCCGTATCGCACGCCGGCGCTCGATCTCACGCACGATCACTCGTCGATTGCGTTTGCGGTCGATCGGCTGGTTGGGCTGCGCACCGATCGGCCCGGCGTGTTCCACCTGACGCCGTCGGAGATCATCGACATCACGGCCGGCGACGACGCCACGCTCGGACGCGTCTTCCGTCGCGAGTGCGTCGGGGCGGACATCAACGACCCGAACTGTCTGCTGGCCATTCAGACCGAAGCGTCGTCGCTCGCCAGCTATCTGGAAGCCGAGTCGTCCGAACGATTGCACGCGTTGTCGAATCTGGTGCGGCGGCTCTCGGTCGTGCAGGGCCGGAAGACCGTCGTCCTGCTCAGCGGCGGCATGATCAACTCGACGCGGACCGTGGGACGGCCCGACGTGACCAGCCTGATCAGCGCGGTCGGCGCCGAAACGGCGAATTCCCAGACGAGTCTCTACGTGCTGCACTGGGATACGAGCTGGGACGACACGTTCTCGGCGAACGCGCCGACGTCGAGGCGCCCGGCCGATCGCTTCCGCAGCAGCTTCGCCGATCGGGATGCCGTCGGGAACGGCCTGGAGATGTTCGCCGGCAAGGCCGGCGGCGCCTTGTACCGGATCGCCGGCGGCACGGGCGACCTCGTGTTCGATCGCGTCCTGCGAGAGACGACGGCCTACTATCTGCTCGGCGTCGAACCAACCGCGCGCGATCGCGACGGCAAGCTGCACTTCATCCGCGTCGGCGTCAAGCCGGGCGGCGCGACGGTGCGGAGCAGAACCCAGGTGGTCATTCCTGTTAAGTGAGAAGTGAGAAGCCAGAAGTTAGAAGTTGTTCGGTTCTGGCCGCGTCCACACCGGCGCGCAAGACAAGCGCCCACCTACTTCTAACTTCTGGCTTCTCACTTCCAACTTAACAACTGTCCTACTCAGCGCGTCCGAGTTTTCTGAGGAGCACGCGCACGGCCTCATCGAGTTGCGTGTCCTTCCCGGCGCCCGATTCGCCGAGCGGACGGGTGACGGCGGTATCGACGCGGCGCGGGTGCAGTTCCATGTCGCCGCCGTCGGCGCCCTTGATGCGCATGCGCGGCAGGCGCAGCGTCGAGCCATCGACGAGCCGCGTGTCCCACGTGTAGACGATCCAGCCCGCGGTCGGCTCGCCGACGATCGGACCGAGCTTCAGCGTCCGGTAGCCTTCCGTGAAATCCTCGGCGTCTGAAAGTGAGTGCTGGTTGGTCACCAGTACCGTCGCCGATTCGAGGGCGCGCTGGCCGAGGATCGTCCGCGCCGGGGCCTCCGGCACGCTCCGCGTGGACATCCGCAGATACGGCTGGCGCGTGAACACGTCGATCGCGTAGGCGTTCACGAAGCCGCCGTTGTTGTTGCGGATGTCCACGACCACGCCGTCGAGCTTGTGGTTCTCGACGTCGAGATCGAGATGAAGCTGATCGAGCGCCGCCGCGCTCATGTTGATCATGTGGACGTAGCCGAGCCGCCCGCCGCTCGCCTTGAGCACGTACTCGCGATTGGTCTCCACCCACTGGCGATACAGCAGGCTCTTTTCCGTCGCCTGGTTCGTCGGACGGATCACGACCTCGCGCGTCTGGCCCGACGGACCCGCAACAGAGAGCACGACACGCCGATCGATCGTGTTCGCGAGCAGCTCGTCCAGATTGGACCGCGCGCCGGCAGGCTGCCCCTCGACCGCCAGGATGGTGTCGCCGGCGGTGAGGTTCTTGGTGAGCGCGGCCGGGCCGAGCGGAATGACGCTCGCGACGGTGAGGCGGCCGCCGGCTTCGTAGGCGCGCCGATCGAACCGCACGCCGAGCCGGCCGATCACGGGCGCGCCGCCCGCCGCCGAGATGCCCAGGTGCGAGCTGTTGAGATCTCCAATCATCAAACTGACGATGCGGCGGAGCTCGTCGGCGGTGCCGGCCGCCGCCGCGCGCTGCCCGTAGCGTTCGCGCGAGCTCTCCCAGTTGACGCCGTTGAAGCCGGCGTCGAAGAAGTTGTCACGCAGGAGCGACCACGCTTGCTGAAACACCTGCGTCTTCTCGGTCGCGAAGTCCACCGTGAATTCCGCCGTGACGGCCAGCGGACGCACCTCGCGCCGATCGACGGTGGCGATCTGAATGCGGCCGCCGTCCAGGAAGTAGATTTCCCGGCTGTCCGGCGTGAACTGCGGATCGGCCTTCGGCCCGGTCGTCGTGGACAGTTGCCGGGCCACGGGACGTTCGGTGGCCAGCTCATCGAGCGAATACGAGTAGAGATTGGTCTGCCCCGCTGCCGACGCCAGGATCGCCGCGGTTTTCCCGTCCGGGCTGATGGCCACGTCGCCGACGTCCAACCCGACGGGCACGAAGCTCAGGCGTTGGCGGATGGAGGTAAACACCGGTTCCAGGGTTCCGGGCTTCGGCGTCTCCGGGGATCCGGGATTCGCGGGGGTCGCCGGCGTCGCTGGTGTCGCCGGCTTCGCGGGCTCGGTGAAGAGATCGCGGAAGAGATCCTCGCGAAACTTCGGCGTGCGCAGGGTGAGATCGACGCGCGCGAGTTGGCCGGGCTCGGTGCGTTGGCGGGTGTCGAAGAGCAGGTAGGTCCCGTCGCGGCTCCAGACGACGCGATTCGCGTAGACGTTGGCGAGAAAGCTGACCGGTCGCGCCGGCGCGCCGCCGGCAACGGGCACGAGCTCCACGTTGGTGAACGCCTTCGGCCCGATGGCGAAGAGCGCGATCCATTTCGCGTCCGGAGACCAGACCGGCGTCGGATCGTCGATCGTGTCCGCGAACGTGCCGGTGGCGAGGGTGCGATCGGTCCCGGCGGCCACGTCGAGCACGTGCAGCTCGCGGCGGTTGCGCAGGAAGGCGATCTGCTTGCCGTCGGGAGAAAAGACCGGCGACAGATCGGTCGCGCCGCCCGACGTGAGGGCCGTCTCCTTCGCGGCGGCGAAGTCATAGAGATAGATCTGCTGGCCGGCGCCGCGCGCCGAGACGTAGGCGATCCTGCGGCTGTCGGGTGTCCAGACCGGCTGCGATTCGATTTCGGCCGACGCCGTCACCCGCGCGGCGTCGCCGCCGTCTTTCGCCGAGGCCGCGAACAGATCGCCGCGCGCGACGAAGGCGACCTTGCGGCCGTCGGGCGAGAGCGCGAGATCGGTGAACTGCGCCGTCTGCCGCACGCGCTCCGGCGCGGGAGCCGTCGCCGCGCCGCGGCGGACGATGGAAACGGGACGCGACTGGCCGCTGCCCGTGTCGAGCGTCCAGATCGCGAAATCGCGCTCGAACGCGATCGTCTTCCCGTCCGGCGTGATCGACGGCCAGAGGACGCGGCCGTCCTTGAACGCCGTCAGCCGACGGCCGTCGCGATCGGGCGCGGCGCCGGCCGCCTCGCCATCGGCGAGCGGCGCGACGGCTTTGCCCGCCGGACGCGACCACACGTTCTCGGCCCCGCCGCGGTCCGACACGTAGAACAACGTCCGTCCGTCGCCGCTCCACATCGGCCAGACCTGCCGCGCGCCGCGCGGCGCGAGCTGCGTGTACATCGGCGGACCGTCGAGTGTCACCGTCCAGATCTCGGATTGATCGATGTGACTGCTGCCCTTGCGCCACCATTGCGCGGACGCAATGCCGCGCGCCGCAAACGCGAGTTGGCGTCCGTCGGGCGAAACCGCCGCGCCGAACTCGTTGACGTAGCGTTCCTCTGTGACGGGCATCGGCGTGCCGCCCGCGAGCGCCACGCGAAAGACGTCGTTCATGCCGGCGATGTCACGCCCCGTCGAGCTGAAGAACAACGCGCCGCTGTCGCGCGACCAGCCCTCGAGTTGATCGAGCCCGTCGTCCCAGGTCAGCCGCCGCACCTGGCCCGAGCCGAAGGTGAGCACGTAGATGTCACCGCCGCCAGTGCGCGTGGACACGAAGGCGAGGTGGTGGCCGTCGGGTGAAAACAGGGGCCGGCGATCGTTGGCGGCGTCGGCGACGAGCAGGCGCGCCTCGCCGCCGGCGGCGGGTACCGACCAGATGTCGCCGCCCGACGAGAAGGCAATTTCGCGGCCATCCGGCGAGATGCCCGGCTCGGCGAACGAGAAGAGCGTGGCCGTGGCCGCGCGCGACTCCGACTGGCGGGCGAGCGGGCCAGCGCCGGCCAGTACCGCGACCAACACAAGGGGAAACAGGATCCTGCGCATGCGCAGACATTAGCAAAACGTGACGCTGTCCGAATTCGAACAGCAACAAAAACGTTGTCAACGCTCGACCGGATGTTTCCGTCTAAGCCAGCGGCGTGAAAATAAGGAGAGTGCTGATTCGAGTCGCGGGCAGTGTCGTCGCCTTCGCCGTGGCCGGGAGCGGCAGCCTCGGGGCGTCTGCGGCCGGGCCGCGACCAGACGCGCCGGTCGCGTCGGTCACGGCCATCGCGATCCCTGCCGGTTCGACGCCGATGAAGATCGACGGCGAGCTATCCGAGGAAATCTGGGCGCGGGCCAACGCGATTACCGAATTCATTCAGCGCGATCCGAACGAGGGTGCGAAACCGACGCACCAGACCGAGGTCCGGATCGTTTACGACCACGCGGCGCTCTACGTCGCCGTCCGCGCGCTCGAACCGGAACCCGACAAGATCGTCGGCATGCTCACGCGGCGTGACGAGGGATCGCCCTCCGACTGGGTCCGGGTCATCATCGACTCGTATCGCGATCGGCGCACGGCCTACGAGTTCTCGGTGAACGCCGCCGGCGTCAAGCAGGATTTGTACTGGTACGCGGATGGGAACAACGACTCGAGCTGGGACGCCGTCTGGGACGTGGCCACGGGCCGCAACGAGCAGGGCTGGCGCGCCGAATTCCGCATCCCGTTTTCGCAGCTTCGTTACAACCCCTCGTCCACGCAGGGCTTCGGCTTCGCGGTGGTGCGCAACGTCGCGCACGCCAACGAAACGTCGTCGTGGCCGCTGCTGGCGAAGGCCGCGAGCGGCTACGTTTCGCAGTTCGGCGATCTCAACGGGCTGACGTTCGCGGCCGCGCAGAAGAAGCTCGAGCTGACGCCGTACGTCCTGAGCTCGCTCGAGACGAAGCCGGTGGACTCAGGCAATCCGCTGACCGACGCGCGCGATCCGGACGGATCGGTCGGCCTCGATCTGAAGTACAAGGTCACGCCCGGGCTGACGCTCACCGCCACGGTCAATCCGGACTTCGGCCAGGTCGAAGCCGATCCGGCGGTCGTCAATCTCGGGGCGTTCGAGACGTTTTTCTCCGAGCGGCGGCCCTTCTTCGTCGAGGGCTCCGGCAATTTCGAGTTCGGCCTCGACTGTAACGACGGCGCCTGCACCGGCTTGTTCTATTCCCGCCGAATCGGCCGCTCGCCGCACCGGTTTGCCGAGCCGCCGCCGGACGGCTACGCGGACCAGCCGACGAACACGACCATCCTGGGCGCCGCGAAGCTCACCGGCCGGGCCGGCAAGTTCTCGATCGGCGTTCTCAACGCGCTCACCGCACGTGAGAACGCGACGATCGCGTCGGGCCCGGATCTGGCAACTTCGACGACCCCCGTGGAACCGGCGTCGAGCTACTCGGTCGGCCGGGCCAGCCGTGAATTCGCGAACAACTCCCGCCTGAGCTTCATGTTGACGAACGTCTACCGCCGGCTCGTGGACGAGTTGCGCTTTCTGCCCAGCTCGGCGGTCACCGGCGGCGTGGACACGGACGTGCGGCTGGCCAAGGGCCGCTACAGCCTGACGGGCTACTGGGCCGGCAGCAGCGTGCGCGGCAGCGCCGACGCGATCGACCGCATTCAGCGCAGCAACGTCCACAGCTACCAGCGGCCGGATGCCGGGCACATCCATTACGATCCGCTCGCCCAGGAGATCGCCGGGCACGCCGGCGCGATCAGCGTGAACAAGATCTCCGGCCAGAAAACGCGATTCTCGACCGGCGTCTCGTACAAGACGCCCGGCTTCGACGTGAACGATGTCGGTTTCATGTCGCGCGCCGACGACATCTCCAATTCCGCCTGGTTCCAGATTCGCGACGACAAGCCCAGCACGCATCTCAGGACGTTCCGCTTCAACCTGAACCAATGGTCGAGCTGGAACTTCGACGGGGACCGGCGATCGCTCGGCACCAACGTCAACGCGCACTGGTCGTTCCAGAACAACTGGAGCGTCGGCACCGGCTTCAATGTGAATACGCAGGGATTCGCCGACCGGCTCACGCGGGGCGGCCCCGGCGGCTACACGCCCGGCAACATCAACCAGTGGGGCTATCTCGACACCGACAATCGCAAGCCGATCACACTGAACTTCTTCGGATCGTGGTTCCGCGACTTCAACGACTCCCACGGCTGGAGCGTGAGTCCCAACCTCACCTGGCGGCCGAAGCGGGCGCTCAGCGTGAGCGGCGGCGTGAACCTCGACAACAACCTCAGCCAGACACAGTGGGTCGAGAACCTCGAAGACGATCCCGCGGCGCCGCACTACGTCTTCGGCAAGATCGACCAGCTCACGGTGAGCGTCTCGACGCGCGTGAACTACACGCTGACGCCGACGCTCTCGCTCCAGCTCTACGCCCAGCCGTTCGTCTCGGCCGGCGGCTACACGAACTTCAAGGAGCTCATCGACGGCCGCGCGGCGCGAGACGACGACCGCTACATGCCGTTCGCGTACGGCAACAATCCCGACTTCAACTATCGCTCGTTCCGGACGACGAACGTCCTGCGATGGGAGTATCGCCCCGGCTCCGTCCTGTTCGTCGTCTGGCAGCAGGGGCGCGAAGACATCGCGACGCCCGGCGATTTCAACTTCGGCCGCGACTTCAACGCCACGTTCGCCGCGCCGGCGACCAACGTGTTTCTCGTCAAATTCAGCCGCTGGCTGAATTTCTGACATCCCCGCAGCCAGCACCACGGCACCCCGCACCACGGCAGCCCGCACCGGCACTGTGCACAGTGCACTGTGCACGGGTGCTTCCGGCTATCCTCATCACGTGAGGTCGTTCCTCTGTGCCGCCCTCGCCTCGCTCGCGCTGGTGCCGGCCGGCGCGCAGAGTCCCTGGCTGATGGAGTGGCTCCGAGAGTACGCGGCCGGGCGCGCGGACAGTCTCGCCACACAGGTTCGCTCGATCGCCGACCTCCGCCAGCTCGAGATGGATCTCGATCGGATCGCCGGCGACTGGCGCTCGGCCAAAGACGCGACCCCTGAGATCCGGCGGCGCGCGCTCGCCTCGTTCGTCCTCGATGCCGTGAACGCCCGCCTCGATCAGGGGGCGCGCGCCAGCCACCTGCTCGAGTGGGGCTGCCGTCAGATCCGGCGCCACGACAAGCCCGACGAGTTCGATCGCCAGTGGCATCGCGCCGCGTTCGCGCTCTTTGCCGGCGCGGTCGATCCGGACGGGCTCGAAGCGCACGTCGCGCACGTGAAGCTGCAGTTTCCCGGTGAACCGCGGCTGCCGTTCGAGCGCGCGGTCGCCTCGGAGCTGCGCGCCGCGCCCTTCCTCGCCGGCTCCAGGCTCACGGCGCCCGACATCGCACGCAACTACGACGAGGCCGCGAAGCGGTATCGCGAGGCGAGCGCGTCGCCGGACGCCGCGACGCGCCGCGAGGCGCTCCTGCGCCTGGCGCGCGTCGAGATCGAGCGCGGTCAACCGGAGGCCGCGGTCGCCGCGCTTGACGCGCGCTCGGGTGCGCCCGCAGACGCGGACGAGGCCTATCTGGCTGCGCTCTTTCGCGGGCTGGCCCTCGAGCAGCTCGGGCGGCTGGACGACGCGCAGCGCGCGTACTCGGGCGCGCTCGCCGTCCAGCCCGGCCGGCAGTCAGCGTCGATTGCGGCGGCGGCGCTGCTCTTCCGCCAGGGACACCGAGACGAGGCGAATGCCAGGGTCACGACGCTGCTCGACGACCGGACGCAGACGACCGATCCCTGGTGGACCTACTGGCCGGCCGACTACCGCTTCGCGCCGCAATGGCTGGAAACCGTCCGGCGCTCGATTCGGACAACGGACGTCGTCAGCGGCCCGGTTGCGCCTGCGCCGGCTCCGGCGGCAACGCCGGCCGGCGCGCCTGCGACGCCAACGGCTCCACCGGCCGCAGCGCCATCGAGCGCGCCGGCGGTGGCGACCTCCACCGCGTCCGGCCGCCCGATGTTCCGATCGAGCGTGACCGGCGTGAGCGTCAGCGTCTCGGTGCTCCAGAACAACGTGCCGGTGACCGGGTTGACCGCGGCGGATTTCGAGCTGCTCGACAACGGCGTGCCGCAGAAGATCAGCGCGCTCTCGGTCGAAACGCAACCGATCGACGTGACGCTGCTCCTCGATCTGTCCGGCAGCGTCGAAGGCGGCCGGCTCGAACGCCTGAAGCTCGGAGTCGTCGAAACGTCGCGGCTGTTGAACCCGGCGGATCGACTCCGACTCATCGCGGTGCAGCATCAACTGCGGCAGGTGTTCGGCTTCCAGAGCGCGGGCGCGACACCGAACCTCGCGGGCCTCTCGGCGCGCGGCGGCACCGCGCTCGTGGACGGCCTCAGCGCCGCGATGATGCGCCCGGCCGATCCCGATCGACGCCAGCTGATCGTTGCGTACACGGACGGCATGGACACGCTCAGCATCCTCTCGCCGGCCGTCGCCCGGGACGTCGCCGGATTCGCCGACGCCCTCGTCCACGTGGTCGTGCCGATCACCGGCAATCAGAAGTCAGGGGCGCCCTCCGCGTTTGGTGCGCCCTTCTTGAGCGACCTGGCCCGCCGCACCGGCGGCCAGCTGTTCTGGGTGGACACGGGTGCGCCGATTGCGGCCGCCTTCAAGCGCGCAATCGACGATTTCCGCACGAGCTACGTCCTGCGGTACCTGCCGGCAGGCGTCAGGAACGAAGGCTGGCACGACATCGCCGTCCGCGTGAAGAGCGGCACCTACGACATCAAGGCACGTAAGGGATATTCGGGATATTGAGCGACACCGCGTTACTTGAATTCAAGATTCAGAGATTCAGGGATTCACGATTCTCGGGTTCGGCGGGACGGCCTTGCCGGAGACGGGAACGGGGCGACGGCCCCCCGCCCGCCGACGAACTCAGGGCGTGCTGAGCCAACGTCGAAGGACGCGAGAAAGCGAGTCAGGCGCTCCGGGTGACGAAGTCCGACCGAGCGCACGAGCGAAGCGAGTGCCCCTCGCGAACGGGGTGGGGCGAAGGGGCCCCCGCGAGAGAGCGCGTCAGGGGTTCGGGGGACAAAAGTCCGACCGAGCGCACGAGCGAAGCGAGTGCGCCTCGCGAACGGAGTGGGGCGAAGGGGTCCCCGCGGGAGAGCGCGTCAGGGGTTCGGGGGACAAAAGTCCGACCGAGCGCACGAGCGAAGCGAGTGCCCTTCGCGAACGGAGGGGGGCGAAGGGGTCCCCGCGAGAGAGCGCGTCAGGGGTGCGGGGGAGAAAAGTCCGGACCGAGCGCACGAGCGA
>Ga0111538_10002138_pt1 | contig 27848 bp, 22 predicted proteins | sample SoiMethybrSBSTD1_FD_79669 | JGI IMG/M metagenome (GOLD analysis project Ga0111538, IMG submission 79669) | Bulk soil microbial communities from a Populus tree surrounding site in Tennessee, USA - Soil MetaG P. TD hybrid SBSTD1 (version 2)... | ecosystem: Environmental > Terrestrial > Soil >...
AGTGGAGTTTACTCGCTTGCCGGTATTCGTTTCACGCTATTTGGCTTTCACAGCCTCTTTGGTATTCCTGTCAATGAATTTACAAACAAGACCTTTTCAGCATCGGATGTCTGGAATAACAGTGTGCATGGCGTGTGGGAACAATTGATGGAGGCGGTATCTACCGCACAAAGGATAGCTACACTGGATGAATGGATTCTAGGCAGAATAGATGCGATCAATATTCAGGAAGCTAAGTTTTGGAACAAACTAATACCTGGATTAACGGTTTTAAAGACGTCCATGCAAGATCATTTAGCCAGCGTCATCGGATATAGCCACAAGCACACCGTTAAACTATTCAAAGAAAAATGCGGCCTTCCTCCAAAACTTATCCAACGTGTGTATAGATTCAACCAGTGCATGCTGCAAATGCATGAACCCAATCTAAACTGGATTTCAGTTTGCTACAAATCCGGCTACTACGATCAGAGCCACTTCATCAAGGATTTTAAAACTTTTACTGGATTTACTCCCGAGCAGTTCTTAGAAACAAGACCAGAAGACACACTGTTGCTGCACCGGTTCAGGTAATTTTTTTACAATACTATTTCGTCGGCATAGGCTTTCTTTCGAGCTCAATTAACTCATTACTGAGCTATGAGCTATAAAACCCTTATCGTTATTCACACCATCATTGGTTTTGCTGCCCTAATAACATTTTGGATTGCCGCGATTGCGCGAAAGGGATCGGCCCTGCACCGGACAGCCGGAAAACTGTATATCTTATCCATGCTGGTCATCCTGGCCAGCGTAGTGCCGATGATTGTCGTGAAACTTCAGGCAGGAAGCACTGCCTTTGCGGTGGTTCTGCTTTACCTCTTTTGCATCACCGCTGGCGCAATACTTGTAGCGTGGAGCGCGATTCGAAAAAAGAAAATCAAATCCGAGTATCAATCATTACTCTTCAAATTTTCTGCTTCGGTTGTTCTCGTTTTTGGCCTTGGAATACTTAGCCTTGCATTAGCTGAGCAGTCACTTTTGTATTTTATTTTTTCAACGGTGGGTATTTTTCTGGGCGGCAGCATGTGGTGGAATGTACTGAAAAAATCACACGACAAACGCTGGTTCCTGGCTGAACATTTGAATGGGGTGACGGTTCTCTTCGCAGCCACACACGGATCGTTTCTCCGCTTTGGGTTGACAGGGATTTTTCCAATACCGGATTCGCCCGAGCTAAACACGTTCACACAAATGAGTATGATTTTGCTGGCCTACTTATTAAGAGCATGGCTTGGGAGGAGATTTCTTGCTTCAGGGAAACTCATTTACGGTGAAGTCTAAAGTCAAATCAAGAACTAAACTGTTGTCTCGTTGTGGGATTGACCTGTATGGAATTTGTTGCACAGATCACTGTATTGGTAGCTCATGACGGAAAACACTACGTTAGGTGCCCCAACGCTTACGCCACCGCTAAAGCTTAGGCGACACGCGGTTAGCGTTGGTACGAAGCTCGCCGGAGGAGAACCTTTCACGAGCGAAGCTCGCCTTCTCCGCCGGCTGGCGGATACGGCGAGCGAAGTCGGGATGACTGGATTCGAACCAGCGACCCCTTCGTCCCGAACGAAGTACGCTACCGGACTGCGCTACATCCCGAAAACCAAAAATAATAACATCGTTTTTACCGATCAATACAAAGCTTTTGTAGTTTTAACTGGAATCTGAAAAGTGGTTCCGGCGGAGCTTTCTTCGATAAACGCCTTGTATAATATTTATTATCGACCCTTCCGTCCTCTAAGCATTCGAAGGTTTTTTTTATCGCACCCTCAACGCCCAAAAAATAACATCAGGATCTTATCCAGATTCTGATCCCAGACGGTAGCGTTATGACCCCCATTGACTTTATTAAATACGTAGCTGATTTTGTTTTCTGTCAGACGTTTATTGAATTGATCCACACCATCGCTGAAAATGATGTTCTGATCCGGAAATTCCAGATCGTACGTCCCGACCTCAGTATATATTTTCCGTAGTGGAGTCTTGTCCTTCTTAGTGAGATAAAGATCCAACGCTGCATTCGCGATAGGGTTTAGCCCTGGATAACCTCCACCACCTCCACCTTGAGAAGCTATATTTCCGAAAACATCAGGGTGTCTCAACGCGGTAACAAATGCGGCATGCCCTGACGCCGACGCACCGATGATGCCTCGTTTGTCTGGAGCCCTTGAAACCTGGAAATTTTTTTCTATAAAAGGAACCAACTCGCCTGTCACAAGTTTTGCAAATTCAGGACTCTCCGAAACATATTCAGTCCACCGATCTTCAACACCGATGAATACAATTACTATTGGCTCAATTTTTTTATCGTTTATAAGATTATTTACCACGTTCAGGAAAGGTCTGGCGTAGAGCATTGGAGGACCGTCGAGTACGTAAAGCACAGGGTATGTGGCATCTTTCGAATAACCAAATGGCGTATATATCCAAATGGGTAGATTCGAAAACGGCGAATGATCTGTCTTGAACATCCACTGATTTACCACGCCCTTGGAAATACCATATCTCACTTTTAAGTAAGGCGACGCGGCAAATTTCGGCATGGTAAAAAAATTTCGATCGCTAAAATCAAAACCTTGCACTACCCGAGGATTTTTTTTGTCCAAGACACTTTTGCCATCTGCGATAAAACGATATTCAATGACTGCGTCGGCGACAAGCGTATACGAGATGTAAAAAAAATCTTCATGTCCACAGTCGATTCGGGTCATCACTTGCGGTATTGCCCATGACCTTTGTAATTCACCTTCGACTTTTAAAGTGTCCGCCGTCCCAAACCAAACGAGATGTACGTTTTCGTTTCCTTCGATAATAGGTGTTGCTTCAGCTTTGGCAAGGTATTGCGTGACGAGGCTCGATCTTTTGGCCATTGGCGTGTTATTGACAGTTTGAATAAAATGTTCAAAGCTTGAAGGCTTCTGCGCGTAACCTCCTGGATAAATGATCGCTGTAAATGCGAATACAACGATTGATTTTCTTATACGCCTACGCAGGTCGATTCGGTTGCTGCCGGCATCTTTGAAGACCGCAAATGGGCGCAATGTCCAGGATTTGCATTTCGTCATTGTTATATGAATTTTTCTTTCGAGGAATAAAGAACGTGCCAGTCTGTTCGGCTCTTGGATTTAAGCGCCTTAAGCGTTTCTCCCATACAAGTAATCTTTATCTGTCGCACATGCGAGCACCAACGGCCGCATTCGGTCACTGCAACCGACACGCGCTGTCCACAACTTTTGCTGCGCCCGCTGAAGCATCTTTCATGCGCAGGCGGACTTCAATTCCAATCCTGATCCTCCAAGGTAAAAATATCATTCACACCCGTCTTGAAGACCGCGGCAATTTTCAATGCGAGTAAAGTAGATGGCACATATTTTCCAATTTCAATGGAGTTTATTGTTTGTCTTGATACCCTGACTTTTTCTGCAAGGTCAGCCTGCGTTATATTATGCTTCGCTCTTTCTACTTTCAATGCATTCTTCATTAGATCATACCTTAAGAATATACAGGCGCCCATAGAAAATGGAATTAGCCAATGCAAGCGTGAGAATTAAAAAGTGATTGATTTCAACGAGTTCAAACGTGACTAGAGCGTGGTCATGTAAATTCGTAATGATTAATTTCAACGCATATGAAATAACGAAAGCGATATACAACGACGATGTTTTTATTTGAATGGATCTTTCGTCTTCAATTTTGTTGGTGGTGACCAGGAGCGTAAACAAACCAATCAGTAATGGTAGTTCTGCTCCAGCAGAATTATCGAGTATCATTGTTGGAATGCCTGTTAGAACAAGCAGGAGGCCCAGATACTTCGAATAATAAATGATTTTAAGGGTGGTTTTCACTTTAAATTTTGACAAATCTAAAGTAAAGTTTGCTTATCATAAAGTCAAGTAAACTTTACACCAAAGGACGATTTCCAAAATTGGCCATCGTGAAGACCGCGCAAACAACTTTTCCTATTTCCCTTTGGACAAAATAGAGATTGGCAAAAGAAACCTTGCCGAATAGAATCACAATTTCAAGATCTGGCCGGCATGTTCTTTTGTATCGACCTTATCAATAATATTCGTGATTACTCCTTTTTCGTCAATGACGAAAGTCACGCGCGCTGTTCCCATGTATTTTTGTCCGTCGCGCTCCTTTTCAACCCAAACACCGTACTTCTGGTTGATGGATTTATCGGTGTCGGCTACCAATGGGAAAGGCAAATTATATTTCTGTTGAAATTCTTTGTGTGAAGCTACATCATCAGTACTAACGCCCAATACTTCATATCCCTCGCCAGACAAAGCGCCGATGTTGTCGCGAAGATTACAAGCTTCTGCCGTACAACCCGGTGTCATGTCTTTCGGATAAAAATATAAAATCACCTTTTTCCCCTTGTACGAGCTCAATGTAATCTGTTTTCCATCCTGATCTTTAGCAGTAAAGTCGGGAGCCTTGTCACCGATACTTAATTTAGTTTGTGAAAAAACGTTCATGGAAAATAAAGTAAGGGTTAATACGAAAAGAAAAATCCTGGATTTCATGGTGTGGTTATTTAGTGAGCAATATAAATCCCTTGAACCACAGATCAATATATAAAATGTCCTGCGAAAGGGAATGTACATAAAAGGTTTTTAAATGATTTGCTCGTAAATACCGATAAAGATCAATGGCGTTCATTCCTTAAGCGCATCAAATTTTAATTGAACGAGGCAACCGTTTTAGATATTCGCTTGTATTGACTAATACGACGGCGCCATCCTTATTCATACGTTCAATTAAAAACTTGAAACACATTTTTTATGTATCCCATTTTCAAAAAAATATTTCCATCGCTGGCTGTCCTGTTGTTGAGTTTAGGATTTTGGAGTTGTTCAGACGACGACTCGACCAATATCGGTCTGGTGTCACTGCAATCCAATACTGCGCTTGGAGAGATCCTCGTGGATGGTAACGGTCGAACGCTCTATTTTTTTACAAAGGATGTAAGCGGTGAGAGCCAATGCACTGGCGGATGCCTAACCGATTGGCCTGTCTATTATGCGCCCGATCTTCAGCCAGGACCCGGTATTGACCTCAGCGACTTCACTACCATAACACGTAGTGATGGAGGTTCGCAAACTGCCTACAAAGGGTGGCCTCTGTATTATTATGCACCTGATGCCATGGGCGAAACCAACGGCGAGGCTGTGGGAAACGTATGGTTCGTGGCGAAACCAAATTATTCAATCATGCTTGCCAATGCGCAATTGGTGGGCAAAGATGGTAAGAATTATACCAGCACGTACCAGGAAGGCGAGGGCGAGACGCAGTATTTTGTTGACGCCCATGGCCGCACTTTATACACCTTTATTCGCGACTATAAAAATGTAAACAAGTTCACAACGCCTAATCTAAGTAACAATGGCGTATGGCCAATTTTTCACGTGACTATCGACGGATTGCCTAGCGCGTTGAACGCATCTGATTTTGGTGTTATTGATGTTTATGGTAATTCTCAACTTACCTACAAAGGCAATCCACTATACTACTATGGCGAAGATACCAACAGAGGTGAAAATAAAGGTGTTAGCGTTCCAACCCCAGGTGTCTGGCCGGTCGCAGGCCTGCAAACAACGGAAGCCCCAGAGCAACCGACCATCATGCTGCGCAATCATGCAACACTGGGAAAAATTTTGACCGACAATCAGGGGCGTACTTTATATTTCTTCGCGCGTGAAACAAAAGGAATCAGCGCTTGTACAGGAGGGTGCCTAAATCGATGGCCAATATTCTACGTTGAGGACCTGATTCTTGCAGCGGGTGGCGAACTCGTCGAGTCGGACTTCGGAGAAATCGGAGATGGGGCTTCCGAACAGCTTACTTATAAAGGTCGGCCGCTCTACTATTATGCACCTAATAACGATGGGGCTATAGAAGCTGCTGGTCAGACTGGTGGTGAGAATTTTGGCACCGTTTGGTACGTGGCCAAACCCGATTACAGCTTGATGGTTGCCAGCGCCCAGTTGGTTGGCCTGGATGGAAAGAACTACACAAGTGCATATGTCGAAGGGACTGGTAATACGAGATATTTCACAGATGCGGCTGGGCGTACGCTGTATGCTTTTGCCAATGACCTAAAAGATACGAACGTGTTTACCAAACCAGATTTTAGCAACGATGGTGCATGGCCGATTTTTTATGTGGAGATAGAACACCTGCCCACGGGAATGAATGCTTCCGACTTTGGTGAGATTGAGGTGTATGGTCGGGACCAACTGACCTACAAAGGATGGCCGGTGTATTACTTTGGACAGGACGCTGCGAAGGGCGATAACAAGGGAGTCAGCGTTCCTGTTCCTGGTAAATGGCCAGTCCTGACCGCAGATTCGAGTCCGGCTCCGCAATAAATTCTATAGAGAGCTTTCTCTGTGTTTGAATTGGGATGTTTGGGAAACCGGGCATCCCTTTTCTTTATTCTAATTTTTAAAATCCCATACCTCGAAAACTAAGATCAGTTCTCGGATCCTTTTTCGCCATTTCGGAATTTCGGATGGGGTAAAAAGCCTAAAATTATTTCATAATCAGCGACTTAACATTTCTGTATTTTTGCCGGAGCGAAGTCGCAACAAGCTTAATTATTGGCATTTCCTGACATTAAACGTAAAACTTACACGTTTGTGCGAATGAGTCATAGTTACAATCCCCTTAATAGACATATCCACTGTCATCGGTGCCAAAATTTTGGTACCAGGGAGGGCACTCAGTTCTTATGGCTGTGTTCCCACTCAACATGATCCAAAATCCCTCCATGAACAAAGATTCTTTAAGTAGCGACGAATTAAAAGAGCTATATCGTGATATCTATATCAAAGCGGACAGAATCTTAGTTAAGGTCTTAATCCTGATGTTCCTCTTTGGAATCTTCCTTGCCTTTTTTTACGAAACATGGGCAGTTGCCATTGGTGTAGGCGGAGTTTGCCTACTGGCATATTTCATTACTAAGAAACTTCTGCCTTCTGATAATGCTTACCAGTACGTTTTGAGTGCTATCAGCGCCATTTTTGCAGCGCAATACATTTATCAAATGCATGGAATGGCAGAAATGCATTTCTGGGTATTTATATGTTCCACCATCCTTATTATTTATCAGAACTGGAAATTGCAAATTCCTTTAATTGTGATTGTCTGTGTGCACCATGGCGCCTTTGCGTATTTGCAATATTCCGGACTAAAGGAGATATATTTTACACAGTTGGATTATATGGACCTGACAACGTTTATTTTTCATGCAGTGCTGGCGGCCTGCGTAACGTTGGTCTCTGCGCTTTGGAGCTATAATCTCAGAACCCGAACAGTACATGATGCTTTGAATTATAAAGCGCTCGCCAAAATGCAGGACGAACTCCAGGAAAATGCGGGGAAGTTAGACGAGCTCAACAAACACTTGATGGCTGTAAACAAGGAGGTTCACAGCAAGAATGAAGAATTAAAAGCGTCCGGTGAGGAGCTTCTGGCTTCGGAGGAGGAGCTGAAACAAATAAACGAAAATTTGAATAATCTTGTCGAAAATAGAACTCAGGCCCTCATCAAACAAAACGAAAAACTAATCCAGCATGCCTTTATAAATGCGCACAAAGTTCGAAGTCCTTTGGCACGTATACTGGGTCTTGTTAATTTGATTAAATATGAAATTCACCTGGAAGACAAAGGAAAAGACCTTTTCAAGCGTCTCGAGCTTTCCGCCAACGACTTGGACGAAGTTTTGAAAGAGGTCAGAATGAACCTCGAAGAGGATATCAATCTGACCCCCACGGAGAAATCTTAGATTTCCAGTTTACAAAAAAAGTCTTCGAGGGTAAGTTTATGGATTCGTAAGAGTCTCGTTAAACTTTTCAAAGTCAAATTTGTTTTCCCGTTCTCAATTCTCCAGTATTGAATCTCTGGTAGCTTGTGTGCTTTTGCAAAGTCACGTATCGTGTCATAACCCTTGCTTTTCCTCAAGTCGCTTAAGCCAAGTCCAATTTGCTTCAATTTGACGTCTAGTGTTTTTGCTTTCATGTTATTTGAGTTCTAGTTAAGTTCCAGAACTATTTTGATTCAATTTTTTTGCCATTACATTTTTTGCGCCATTTTGCCGCCTGATAAACATTTGCTTCCCTTAAAAGATAAATTTGGGGAAAAAAATCCCATACAGGTTGATGAAAAATTTCACTCTTTTAGTTACAAGTCCACCACTTCTTAGATGATAACGGATCGATATCGAACAATAGTTGACCCAGTTCGATCACGCCAAAAACAGGAAACTCCGATTTTTCCTTAAATGATCAGTTTTAAGACTGGTATATTTTTTATAGCTCGCCTGCATAGTTAACATGTGAAATATGCTCAGACATTATCTACTCGTTTCCTGGCGCAACATTTTGCGGAATAAATTTTACACAATCATTCTGGTTACTGGCTTAGCCGTTGGAATAGCGTCGTCCTTACTATTAGGAATTTATACCTGGAACGAATTGACCTATGATAACTTTCATGAAAAAAAAGACAGAATATTTTTAGTCGCTGTTCGCGAGAAAGAAGGAGAGAACGAAAGTGAAGGTGGCTGGACAACGCCTCCCACAGGCCCCGCTTTGCAGGAATTTTTTCAAGAAATAGAAGCGTCAGTCCGACTCTGTAATTGGTTTGAAGATGTTGTCGTCTCAAAAGACGATAAGCAGTTTTCAGAAAATAATATTATCGGGGCCGATTCGTCGATTTTCCGCGTTTTCACTATCCCATTTATTGCTGGAGACCCGCGAACCGCCCTGCGAGAGCCGAACACTATCGTTATTACCGAAAAAATTGCCAAGAAGTATTTTGGTAACCAGAATGCATTAGGCCAAACGTTGCAGTTTGATCATTTCTTTCAAGAATGCAAAATTACTGGTATCGTGAAAGAATTTCCCCCCAACAGCCATTTTGATATGGATATCCTCCTTTCCTTAAGTTCTTTAAAGACAATAAATTTCGATTTTAATCATTGGCAAAATCATACTTTCAGCACTTATGTATTGCTTAACGAAACGAGTAAGCCGGAAGACGTTGAGCGCCGCCTTCCGCAGTTTGTTAAGAAACATTTGGATCCCCACCTAATCCAGCGATACAAAAAAACTTATGAGGAGATGTATCAAAATGGAGATTATTACGCATTGTTTCTCATGCCATTAAAGGAAGTGCATCTCAGCACCCTGTTATTTGAAAATCGGGAAGGAAAGCGCACGCTCACTTATGCATTAGGAATAATCGGTGTGATCATTGTTGTTTTAGTTGGTATTAACTATGCAAACCTGGCCACTGTCCTCACATTTTCCAGAACCAAAGAAGCGGGCATACGCAAAGCCAGTGGCAGCAGAAGTGAATCATTGTTCAAGCAATTTCTAATTGAATCCATTCTAATGGTTTTTGTTGGTGTATTCATTGCATTGGGATTGGTTGAAATCATTCTGCCATCTTTTAACAATCTGACCCAAAAACATCTGACGCTTGATTACTTCAACCCTTGGCTGATTTTGGGATTGTTGGGATTCGCGACCAGTTTAGGATTTCTTTCAGGATTTTATCCGGCAATTAGCTTTTCTTCTTTTAATCCGATTCAAGCTTTAAAAGGGAACGCAACGCTCAAGAGTAAAAACGCTTGGTTTCGAAACGCCCTGGTAATTTTTCAATTTACCATTTGTATTACCATGATTGTAAGCACGCTGGTCGTTTACAGACAGCTCACGTTCATGACAAATAAAAGTTTAGGGTTTGACAAAGAACAGGTGCTCGTTATCAAAAGAGCAGGCGGGCTGGGAGAAAATAAAGGGGTATTTAAAAACGAATTGTTGAAACATAGTGGGATATCCAGCGTCAGCTATAGTGAAACCACACCAGGTCGACATTTCAATGGACATGGCCAGCATTTCGCCGGAAGACCTAATGATGAAATCCAGACAATATTTCCACTGGTTGCCGATGAGGATATTTTGCAAACGCTGGATATCAAAATCGTGGCGGGCCATGGGTTCAAGGGTCACCAAACAAACGAAAAAGCTATTTTGAACGAGGCTGCTGTAAGGATGTTTAATTTGGACAATCCATTGGACCAAACTATTGATAAAGGAACACTTGGAGAAAAGAATGTCAACGTTATTGGAATAGCAAAAGATTTTCATTTCAAGTCTTTTCATTATTCAATTGAACCGCTAGTCATTTACCATTTAGATGTTGAAAACGATCCGCAGCATCGTGCCACCTTCACCCTTGTAAAAATAAGTTCGTCCGATTTGCCTTCGACACTACAATACGTTCAGGATACCTGGAAAAAATATGCTCAATCCTATCCCTTTGAATACTCTTTCCTCGACCAGGATTTCAATCTTCTATTTGAACGGGAAAGTGTCATGATGAAAGTTTATGCGATATTTTCGGCAATCTCTATAAGCATCGCCTGTCTGGGTCTATTGGGATTAGCGTCGTATTTCGCCAGTAAACGGACAAAAGAAATTGGAATACGCAAAATCGTCGGTGCGTCCTTTTTCAATATTGCAAGCATTCTTTCGCGTGATTTTACAAAATGGATCATCGCCTCGATACTATTAGGCTCAACGTTGTCCTGGTACCTCATGAATCAATGGCTACAAAATTTTGCCTATCGAACGCACCTTGACTGGTGGATATTTCTGATGGCAGGGATCTGTGTACTCTTGATCGCATGCATTACAGTAAGCTGGCACATCTTTCGGGCAGCGAACAGAAATCCAGTCGAAACCTTACGGTACGAATAAAATCGGCCAGGGAGCCATTCGCCTGACGACGCTGCCCGGAGGTATTGGATTAGTAAGTCCTGTTAATCTTCGCGCTTCTGAAAGAACAACCGAAGGGCTATTCCTTAAATCGAAGTTTAAAAAATAATAGTGTTGATGCCAGCATCAACGTAAGCAAATTGGCTGCTATCACAGGAATGTCCCGAACCAGCAACCCATAAGCCAACCACATGGCTACGCCCACACAAAAAAGTGAAAACATGCCCAATGACAAGTCTTTGGCGGAACGGCTCTTCCAGGTTTTAAGTACCTGTGGAAGGAAGGCAATTGTCGTTAACATCCCCGCTGTCAGACCTAAAAGTTGTATTGTATTCATAATAACTGTTCAAACGCTATGTATATGGTATTAAACAGACAAAGATAAAAAAACGTTGCGGCTGTTTGCGGTGCATGTAATTTAATTGTGCTCTCTAAAGTTTCAAACGATTGCTGAAATTGTTAACAGAAATTGCTAACGGAAAGCCTATGGAAAATGTCGGCAACATAGCGACTTTTCCGTGTTCGCTGTTTTGGTATCCCGATTCTAGAATATCAAAAATGCACTTAACACGGAGGCGCTAAGACGCAAAGGTTCGCAGAAAGAAATACTTGCCTTGCGAAACTCAGCGTGCTTTGCGTCTTTGCAGTAAACTTGGGATGAAAATCACTTCATCATCTCCCGCATTAATTTCCCTAACGTTTTTAACCCCTCTTCGACCTTAGGAGTCCATGGCTCACCGTAGCTGATTCGAAAACAATTTTCAAAATTCCCTTGTGAAGAAAATATTTGTCCGGGAGCAATTCCAATGTTGTGCTTTAACGCACGCTTATGAAGTTTATAGGCATTGATTTTTTTGTTCATCTCAATCCACAAGGTGAAGCCACCTTGGGGCCGGGTAATACAAGTGTCTTCAGGAAAATATTCACACACGGCCTGAATGTAACGTAGGGACTGGGTATGCAAAGCTTTCCGAAGGTGTCGTAGGTGGAGTTCAAACCGCCCTTTGCTTAGAAACTCAGCTACAGCCGCCTGCATTAAGGTGTTGGTTGATACGGTATGCATCCTTTTAAGGCGAATGACTTTTTCTTTAAATCGGCCCGGAATTGCCCAGCCTATCCGGTAGCCAGGTGCAAGCGATTTCGAGAAGGAAGCGCAGTGTAAGACCAATCCCTTTTTATCGTAGGTCTTGCAGGTCTTGGGACGAGTCTTTCCAAAATACAATTCACCGTAGATGTCATCCTCGATGAGGGGAATCTCTTTTTTCGCAAGCATTTCAACCAAATATTTCTTGCGTTCATCAGGCATACAACATCCCAGCGGGTTGTTGAAATTATTAACCACAAGGCACGCTTTAATATTGAACTTCGGAATAGCCTGGGCTAAATAGTCAATATCAATTCCGGATACAGGGTCAGTAGGAATCTCCACTACTTTCAGGCCATTACTTTCCATGACCTGGAAAAGGGCGAAGTAGGTTGGACTTTCCAATGCTACAGCGTCGCCGGGTTTTGTAATTGCCTTGATACAAAGAGACAATGCCTCGACACAACCCGCCGTTACAACAATATCATTTTCGCTGGGTGTGCCCCCCCAGTTAAAAGCCTGACGGGCAATTTGTTTTCGGAGTGCGATATTTCCTTGAATATGTTCATAGTGAAGACAGCTGGTAGGCGATTCACGAAGGGCATGCATCACCGCTTTATTCAGTTTGGCGATCGGCAACAACTCAAATGCCGGTGCTGCCATTGAAAAATTTAAAAGATTCCTGGAATTCAAATCAACGTAGACGCTGTTGATCATATCGTCCACGCTCACGGGAAGAGCGTCGTCTGGCGGTTCGCTTACCTTGGGCAAATCAAGAATATGCTCCGGTGAATACTTCACATAATAGCCCGATTGAGGTCTTGCTTCGACCAACCCTTTGCTTTCCAATAAATAGTAAGCTTGAAATGCCGTACTCAAACTTATTCCCTGTTCTTTGCTCAGGGCGCGGACGGAAAGAAGCTTGTCTCCGATTCTGAAAACGCGCTTTTCAATCAATGTTTCAATCCGATCAGCAACTTCAATGTATTTATGATCGTTTTTCAGTAGTGTTTCCATAAAATGCTTAAGCCGGATCTGATTCTAAACGAACATTGTAGCCTTAAGGATTAAAATATTCATAAGATTTTCAGCTCGATCGCCCTTCTTACAAGCTCTGCTGTATTATTAACCTTCATTTTTTTCAACATATTCACACGATGCGATTCCACGGTCCGGGTGCCTATTCCCAGCTTGTCTGCAATTTGTTTGGTACTATGACCTTGTGCGACTAATTCAAGGACTTCTTTTTCACGGGGGGTTAACTCAGAAATCGCCGGCGGATCCGGCCGGGCAACAGATTCAGCCAGAATATTGGTCACAATTGGACTGAAATATTTACCTCCTTCATAAATTGTGATAATGGCTTTTTCCAGATCAAACCGTTCTACATTTTTGATAATGTAGCCCTGCACGCCAATTCGCAAAGCACTAATGACGTACTCCCGTTCCTCATGCATGGTTAGAACAACGGATTTTATAGATGGATAGAGATTCCGGATTTGTTCAATAGCATCCATTCCATTCATGACTGGCATACTAATATCGGAAAGGATAATATCAGGCAATTCCTTTCCCGCAAGCTCAATTAATTCTTTCCCGTTTTCAGCAATCCCAACAATTTCAAACCTCTCGTTTTTATTGAGCAACGATCTAAAGCCTTCGCGAATTAGAGGATGATCATCCGCCAGTAATAGACGTATTTTAGTCATTCTTGATAGATTGGTATGTGAATTTCGATAACTGTTCCCTGCCCTGGAGCAGACTGTATTTCGGCACTCCCATTCAATAGCTTTGCCCGTTCCCGAATATTCTGCAACCCCATTCCACCCGTTGGTTTTGACTTCCTTTCATCAAAGCCCTTCCCATTATCTTCGAGAACTAAATAAACTTCGTCCTCTTTGTCAATAATATGCAAATTTACGGCGGAAGCTTCAGCATATTTTACAATATTATTCAGTCCTTCCTGTGCGATTCGAAACAATGCTGTACTTATTTCAAAATTCAAAGTATGATCTGATTCTCTAACGTAGGCGAAATCAATTTCGAGATTGGAATACCGTTTTATCGAATCGCACAATCCGGCAAGAGCAGCCTCCAGGCCGAAATCTACCAGGGCCTGCGGCATGACATTATAGGATATCCGCCTTACTTCAGCGATGGTGTCGTTAATCTGTTTTTTGATGTCTTCTTTCACGCTGGATTCGCCGTCAAACATTTCCATCCGCATTCGTATTGCCGTCAACAACTGGCCCACACCATCGTGCAGTTCCTGAATAATTCTTCGCCGTTCTTTTTCCTGTCCCTCCAACAATGCAGAGGCACGGGACCTTGCTAATTTGAGTTCACGCTCGTTCAGACTCTTCAGCTCATCGCGCATGTGAAGCAAGGAATGACCCAAAGTGTCCTGATCGCTTAGTGTCTCAAATGACGAGTTGAAATTTCCGCCACCAATTTCCCTGGCGAATTTAGAAGTTCGCTCCATTCCTTCTGTTAATTGATAAATTGCGTCGGCCATCTGTCCAAGTTCGTCCTTGGATTTTATGGGTGTCCTCCGTGGCGGAATGACACCTCTGGAAAGTTCGTTAATGACTGCCCTGAGTTTTTGTATAGGTCGCGCGATGGCATTTGAAAGAAATAAGGTGATTACCGTCGTAAGGAAAAGGATAAAGAGTGTAATTCCCAACACGTAATACCGGAACTGAATTACGGGTTGCATTGCTTCGGTCCAATCTATTTCGGAAATAATTACCCAATTCAACTCAAAATCCCCAATTGGGCGATAGACACTCAATACTTTTTTCCCGCGATAGTCTTTAATAATTCCACTGCCGGCGGCACCAGCAAAAGATTTATTGACGGCCTCTGTCCGTACCGTTATTTCCCCTGGCGGCTTGTCCAAAAAACGGGAAGTGGAACGCATGGTGTATCCAGGCCCCACGATATAAGTCTCTCCCGTTGTCCCCATTCCTGTAATCTCGGATACAATTGATTGAACATTCTCAAAATTTTCTTCGACCAAGACGACACCTACACGTTGTGAATCTTGCAATACAGGGACATAATAAAACAGTAGCGTTTGCTTGTCACCTGATGTATGCGAAGCATCCACCAGCCTTAATCGATCTGGTTCGACAATAATTGCTGAGTCGATTCTTTGTAGCACATTGTCCTTATATCGTGTAGTATCCGTGCTGAAAAGTTCACGGTGATGCAAATCGAACAAATGAATATTTTTAAAATTGTAAAGCCTACAAATATTCTCGACGTCCTGCATATCGGAAGTATGAACTGAAATTCCTTTTTCAACGGTAGCCGAAACCGTCCTGAAAATTTTAAGAAACTTCTGCTCGAGCTGCAAAGCCTCCAGGTTTTCTTGTGATCTCAAAAAGTAATTTGCCACTAACTCTTCCTTAAGAATATTTACGCTTGAAAGTTGATTTAATGTTCGTTGGATAAGATTATCGCTAAATACTGCATAAAGAATAGCCGCCAACGATATGATCGCTACCAAACCCACAGCAATGTGGGAGAGAAACAACTTCGTGAACATTTTAAGATTTCTCATCTGGCTAAAATTCAAAAAAAAATTGCAATAAAATTGTTTGTACTAAAGATAAAGAGTCCGCCATAATTCACCCCAAAAAACCAATTACTTCTATATCTTTATACCCTTCAAAATCAACAGGTACAATGAATAAATTCCCATCATTACGCGTTCGCAAAATTACGTTAGCTACCTTATTGTTATCACTTTTCATAAGCATGTGCCTCAGCACCAATGCGCAGGATTCCAACAAAGGATTAAAAGATTATTACAAGTCATATTTTCCCATGGGAGTAGCCATTCGCCCTCAGTCAGTCGCTGGCCCCGAAGCTGAGCTAATCCTCAAGCATTTCGAAAGTGTAACGGCGGAAAATGCCATGAAAATGGGACCGATCCATCCCAAAGAAGACGAATTCTTCTGGGCGGATGCTGACGCTATTGTCAATTTCGCTCAGACCAATAAACTAAAAATTAGGGGCCATACCCTATGCTGGCACAATCAAACTCCTACCTGGCTGTTTAAAGATGCTCAGGGAGCCGATGTCACAAAGGAAGTATTGCTGAAGCGGTTGAAAGACCACATTACTGCAGTGGTGGGCCGATATAAAGGAAAGATTTACGCTTGGGATGTCGTCAATGAAGTCATTGACGACGATGACTCAAAATACTTCCGCGAGTCCTCCTGGTATAAAATCTGCGGAGAAGAATTCGTGGCAAAAGCTTTCGAGTATGCACATGCAGCAGATCCCAATGCATTGCTCTTTTACAATGATTACAATACAGAAAGCGCAGGAAAAAGAGAACGAATTTACAAGATGCTGAAGGGCCTCCTTGACAAAAAGGTTCCCATTCATGGAGTCGGACTGCAGGCACACTGGTTAATTTTCAGTCCTACGGAACAAGAACTACGACAATCAGTTGAAAAGTTTTCATCGCTCGGATTAAAGATTCAGTTCACTGAATTAGATATTTCCGTCTATCAATCTGAGCATTCACGCCGTGAACGTCGGGCCGATGAATCTGATGCATTTACGCCTGAAATGGAAGCTAAGCAAACTGAACAATACAAAATGGTTTTTAAAGTTTTCCGCGAGTACAAGGATAAAATCACCGGGGTGACCTTCTGGAACGTCTCTGATAAGTCCAGCTGGTTGGACAATTTCCCTGTAAGAGGCCGCAAAAATTACCCTTTGTTATTCGATCAGAACTTTCAGCCAAAAAAAGTTTATTGGGAAGTGGTGAGATTTTAGTTTCAAATCCCTCCTTGTAAGCGGCTTGAATTTGCTGTTAGCGGAGAAGAATGTAATCTTGAAAAATAACAATTAAATCATGAGAGTATACAAAGTAAAACAGGGCATTATCCTCGAAAAAGATAATTCCTTGTTTCAGTTAGAAAATCAAAATTGGGACGCCTTTATCAACGACGATAACCTTTTCGAAAAAATCGAAAAGGCGACGAAAGAGCTAAAGCCATTGACCCAGGGGCGCGACACGGTGCTGAAAGAAATACAGGCTCCTATTCAAAGTCAGGAGGTTTGGGCCAGTGGTGTGACTTATTTAAGAAGCAAAGTTGGGCGGCAGGAAGAATCTAAAAACGCGGGAGGTAGTGATTTTTATGCCCGTGTTTACGAGGCCGAACGTCCCGAGTTATTTTTTAAAGCAACAGCTGGCCGAGTAGCGGCCCCTGGAGGAAAAGTAAGAATCCGAAAGGACTCAACGTGGGATGTACCTGAACCTGAGCTTACCCTCGTGATAACTTCGAGTGGTAAAATTGTGGGATATACCATTGGGAATGACATGAGCTCACGAAGTATCGAAGGAGAAAATCCATTATACCTTCCCCAGGCAAAAACATATGATGGATGTGCGGCCCTGGGTCCTTGTATTTTTGTTACGCAAAAGCCCCTTCCTGAAAACACGATCATCCAATTGGAGATAGCGCGAGCTGGCAAAAAAGTCTTTGAAGGTTCGATTGCCATCAGCCAGATAAAAAGAAAGTTTACAGAGCTTGTGGGATTTTTATATCGCGAATGCAGTTTTCCAAATGGAAGTTTTTTGATGACAGGAACTGGCATCGTGCCTGGAAATGACTTTACCCTTGAGAAGGGCGATCAGGTCACCATAACTATTGAACCTATCGGTACGCTGGTAAACTTCGTCGGCTAGGCACGTGTTTACGTGTTTGGGTGTTTAAGTGTTTAGGTTGTGGGACTGAACATTTTCAACACTTGCTAACGTTGAGAAGCACTGAACTTTCGATCATACAAAACCCACGTAAATACATACACACTTAAAAACATAAACACGTCGATGACTGGAAAGAATATAATTGGTGAAACATTATCGAGCTCGGGAAAGGAAGCATTCTATGGCGAGAATCCCGCTACAGGACAAAAGCTCGAACCTGCTTTTTATGAAGCTACCGGAGAAGAAATAAATAACGCGATTGAAAAAGCTTCCGAAGCATTTCAAACTTATCGTTCCGTTAGTGGAAAAGATAAGGCAACATTTTTGGAAACTATTGCTGATGAAATTGTTGCCCTTGGCGATGATTTAATCAAACGTGGCATGGAAGAAACCGGACTACCGGAAGCGCGCCTTACCGGTGAGCGTGGCCGTACCGTTGGGCAGCTTAAGCTTTTTGCCAGCCTGCTTCGGGAGGGTTCATGGGTCGGCGCACGAATCGATCTGGCCGATCCAGACCGAAAACCTTTACCCAAGCCTGATGTCAGAAGTATGCAGCGTGCACTCGGCCCAGTGGGAGTCTTCGGCGCTAGCAACTTCCCGTTTGCATTCTCGGTTGCGGGTGGTGATACAGTCTCTGCGTTGGCTGCCGGATGTCCAGTGGTATTCAAGGCGCACCCAGCCCATCCAGGCGTATGCGAGCTTGTCGGATTGGCTATTCAGCGTGCAGTGAAAAAATCAGGAATGCCGTCAGGGACATTCTCTATGGTAAATGGAAGGTCAACTCAAGTAGGTATGGCGTTGGTGAAACACCCTGCCATTACGGCCATTGGTTTTACAGGCTCATACCGCGGCGGGAAGGCGCTGTTTGATGAAGCTAACAAAAGGCCAGTACCCATTCCAGTCTATGCGGAGATGGGAAGCACTAATCCAGTATTTATTTTACCAGATGCCTTAAAAGAACGAAAAGAAAAAATTGCGCAGGACCTTGCTGCTGCCGTTACCTTAGGTGTCGGACAATTTTGTACCAATCCGGGGTTGGTCTTTATTCCAAAGTCCGATGATGGATCAAAATTTAAAGATGCTCTTGCAACAAATATCAAAGGGATAAATGCAGGTGTGATGCTTACCTCTGGAATTCAGGGGAGTTTTCAAAAGGGAATTGAAAAACTGAGTGGTGCCAATGGTGTGGAAGTTTTAGCGCAAGGTCCTTCAGAAGGTTCTGGCAGCCGTGGCACAGCCCATTTACTCCATGCATCTATTAAATCGTTTCTAAATGATCATACACTGGAGGAAGAAGTTTTTGGTCCCTCCACGCTTGCAATTACTGCAGATACGAAGGAAGAGCTCCTTCAAGCAGCAAAAAAGTTGGGCGGACATATCACAGCAACGCTTCACGCGACAGAAAACGATTTAAAGGAATATCGTGACCTCATCAGCGTCCTGGAACAAAAAGTCGGACGTCTCATAATTAACGGATACCCTACTGGAGTGGAAGTTTGCCACGCGATGGTGCACGGCGGACCGTTTCCCGCTACGACAGACAGCCGGACAACGTCGGTTGGAACGGGGGCCATTACAAGATTTACAAGGCCCGTGGCTTATCAAAATTTCCCCACGTCGCTTTTGCCTTCCGAATTACAGGATGGAAATCCATTGAACATATTCAGATTGCTAAATGGTGAGTGGAAAAAAGACTGAGATGTCGAACTTCGTGAACCTTGAGTCTTAGCGTCTTTTCGGCTACCTCGATTTTTGCCACTAAGACACGAGGACACTAAGTTTCACAAAGGAGAACAACGTTCGAAATTGAATTTAAAACAATATTATGTCCACTGAGAAAAAAAATCTGCGAAGCAAAGATTGGTTTGGCAAATCCGATAAGATGGGTTTTGTACATCGGTCCTGGTTACGCAATCAAGGTTATCCCGATGATTACTTTCGAGGCAAACCCGTCATCGGTATTTGTAATACCTGGTCGGAGCTTACCCCTTGCAACGGACATTTCAGAGATTTTGCTGAAATAGTCAAACGGGGAATCGCAGAGGCGGGGGGATTTCCTATGGAATTTCCGGTGACATCCTTAGGCGAAACCCTCATGCGCCCGACTACCATGCTCTTTAGAAACCTGGCCAGCATGGATGTTGAAGAAACAATTCGGGCCAATCCACTGGATGGTATCGTGTTACTTACTGGCTGCGATAAAACGACTCCATCTACCGTGATGGGTGCATGTAGTGTGGATTTACCAACGATCGTCGTGCCAGGCGGTCCCATGTTGAGCGGGCGTTTCCGAGGTGAGTGTGTGGGTTCCGGTTCGTTTAACTGGGAAATAAAGGAAAGACAAAAGGTGGGAAATATTTCCGATGCAGAAATACAGGAGATGGAAATCGGTGTTGCCCGAAGCAATGGTCACTGTATGACCATGGGAACCGCCTCTACGATGGCTTGTATGGTCGAATCACTAGGCCTAACGTTACCCGGCGCTGCGGCAATCCCGGCAGTCGACGCGAGAAAAAAAGTGCTGGCGCAGCTTTCCGGACGACGCATTGTTGAAATGGTGAAAGAGGATTTAAAGCTTTCGAAAATTCTAACGCGCAAAGCTTTTGAAAATGCTATTGTCATGAATGCCGCGGTGGGTGGATCCACAAATTTCATCATACACCTGCTGGCGATAGCTGGAAGAATTGGAGTCGACTTGAACCTTGAAGATTTTGACAAAATCGGAAGTAAAATACCGTTGCTGGTAAACCTCAAACCGTCTGGTAAATATCTCATGGAAGATTTCTATTACGCCGGTGGTTTACCCGTCGTGTTAAAAGAAATGAAAGATTATCTTCACAATGATGCTATCACTGTGAATGGAAAAAAAATCGGGGAAAATAATGCTGAGTCAGCTTGTTATAATAAAGATGTGATTGCCAAAGTCGACATGCCTTTTCAGCAAGAAGCTGGTATTGCAGTCCTCAAAGGAAACCTAAGCGCGGACGGATCGATCATCAAACCGTCTGCGGCAACGCCCAGTCTGATGAAACATCGGGGACGGGCAGTTGTGTTTGAAACGATGGAAGATTACCATGAACGCATCGATGATCCAAATCTTGATATCGATGAAACCTGCGTCATTGTCTTAAAAGGTGTAGGACCTAAAGGGTATCCAGGAATGCCCGAGGTAGGAAATGTTGATCTTCCTGAAAAGATTTTGAAGAAAGGCATTCTCGACATGGTGAGGATTTCCGATGGAAGAATGAGTGGAACGGCGGCTGGTACTGTTGTGCTTCACGTTTCTCCCGAGTCAGCCATCGGTGGAACATTGGCGCTCGTTCAGAACGGTGACATGATTGAACTGGATGTTGAAAAAAGGCGCCTTCACCTTGATATTAGTGAAGAAGAATTGAACAAACGAAAAAAAGCGTGGGTACCGCCTGCGCCGTTAGCAGCCCGCGGGTACGTGAGATTTTATATTGAGCATGTTCAGCAAGCGCATTTGGGGACAGACCTTGACATTTTGCGAGGAGGTTCAGGATCTGAAGTAACAAGGGATCTGCACTAATGCTGGCGAGGCTCCCCTTGGACTCCTTCGTGAACCTTTGTGCCTTAGCGACATGGTGGCTACTTCGAATTTGCCACAAAGACACAACGGCACAAAGGTTCACAAGCTCTACGTATCTATTTCCAATACTTCTTTGCAAACGCCAGGAACGTCGGCCAATTAGGTGCGGGCGTATGGCCCTCCAGGTGCTGACGAAATCCAATGTCACCATCCGTTAATGTAGTTTCGAGTGGCGGGTATTCAGTCGTTCCAAGATCTTTTTTCCCTAACAACTTGTACACAGGACCAGCATGTACCGCAGCCATGAATTGTCCCCTGGCATCCACCCACCAGTCACCTTTGTCGCCGGTTCCTAAAAAAACAGGACGTGGTGCACACAGTGCAATAAGGTCATGGCCATCTACTGGTAAGTCGCCACCATTTAATGGGCCCGCATATTTGATGAAGTTGCCAGCCATCCAATGATATTCACCGGAGCCGGCAACATTCTCGATAATTTCTCCAAAATTTCTGCGATTGATTTTTGCGCCCCCTTCACCACATGAGCTGATGTAAGCAATAGCGAACCTGGAATCATAGGCCATGGTGACGGCCGTTGCTTTTCCATACCGTGAGTGACCTTCAATGCCCACGCGTTTTGCATCCACAGCTTTGTCGGTTTCAAAATAATCTAAAGCGCGACTTGCTCCCCATGCCCAGGCGCGCAGCGCACCCCAATCATCGGGTTTACGCGGCTGACCTTTGTTTACAAGCCCGATGATACCTTGTGTCAAGCCAGCACCATTGTCTGCTTGTACACTTACGGGAATTATTGAAGCGTAGCCCCAGCCCATTTCCAATACTTGTTTTTGCCACGTAGGTCCTGAGGGCGGAGGGTTTTGTCTTGGAAACCATGACGGCCATATAAATCCAAACTCCATCATCACGGGGACTGGACCTGTCGCATTTGCGGGTGTCGCCAATGTCAACTGTATGTCTACACTAACTTGGGGGTAAGATGTGTTATCAACATGGCCCACTAACTTTTTGGTCACCACGGGGATTCCTTCGTAGGTTTCGTTTGTAGAACTTACTACTTCCCAGTTAACCTTTGGCGTATTCTTCGGCTGCCTTCCGTAAATCTCGCGGTCGAAGTCTTCTGCAATCTCGGCTCTCCGTTGATTCCACCACATTTTGGGTGTTTTGACTTTCTTACCATTTTTTAATGTAAGTGGATCTGGCAGCTCGGGAAATGGGTTTGCCTTTGCCTCATCGTAATTTGCTGCATTAGGTGCGTTGGGATCATTTCCATTCGCTCCTCTTCTGATCGAGTCAATGCCCAACAGGTCCATCATTCTCTTATGATCGGCATTGGAAACTTCGCGAAGCTCGGCAAAAAAAGCATCGCGTTCTTCCTTGGTCATGGTGTTTGGATCTGGATTCTGCGAAAATCCGTCGAAAGAAAAAATCAGCAGGAAAAAACTGAGCAATAAACTTAACGGGTTTTTCATAATCAGAAGTATCAAATCTTGTAGTCCTTTGTGAACCTTAGCGTCTTCGTGCCTTTGTGGCGGACGTCGGGATCTTGCCACGAAGACACCAAGGCACAAGGGCTTTACAAAGGTCGAAGTCATTTTTTTAGAGATACCTCCAGGCCTTGCGTTGTGGTGTAGTATTTAGCTATCATATTCGGTACTTCCCACGCCGGCATATTTCCATTCTTGAGGTATTCCAGGAATTTTTCTGTTACGCGACCAAAGTGGGCTTCGTGACCTTCCTCATACTTCTTAGGAACGACGACCTCCCAACCAGCCTTTGTACTCTTCAACTCCACCCCGGGATATTTTGTCACGATAGTTTTCATCTGCTCATTCAGAGTCTTTTCATAGTTGGCATCTTTGGTCTTGCCTACTGGTTCAATATATAAGGTAGGTTTGTATTGCTGATCCTTATCCTGGCGGATTACCAAATTTGCTTTTGATCCACGCATGATCGAATAATGGGTATCCCCGGTTCCCTCTGGAGCCTGATACTTCCAAATGACAGAAGTCTTCGCGTGGACACCCTTGACCTGATAGTTGATCTCACCATTAGAATAGATTTTCAATAATGTATCCGCCGATACATTGCTCCTAAGATAGTCGGGAAATGCCTCTAGTTTTGTGATGGCTTTAAATTGTGATAAGGTCATATCCGTAGCCCATCGTTTTGCCTTGTTGACCTTGATCTCGGTTGTATCAATAACTTGTTCGGGAAAACATTCCCATTGGACAAGGTCTACGAGATGTGTCATAACATCGACGATACCTTCGCCTTGTTGTGATGCATCGAGAAACCAAGCTGGTCTTGTCAACACATTTCCCGAAACGTACTTGTAAAAGTGATGGATGCTTTCTTTGGTGATGGCAGGATTTTGTAGTGTGCCTTTTTCCAAAGTGCCAAATACTTCGGGTAACGTGGATAGTTCCCGCTGAAGCATCGTGGTGATTTCAAAACGTTCGGTCATGATATCGTATAACAACAATTTGTTGGCCGCGGCAACTTCAAAGGCTTCCTTCAGCTCTTGATACCCTTTGCTGTCAATCACCATCGGTTTATCCGCCAACACGTTGAATTGATTTTTCAAAGAAGTCAAAATGTACTCGGTCTTCTTCTTGTTGTTACCTGACAGTACAACCACGTTCCCCTTTTTCTCGGCAATCATTTTTTCAAAGAAGTCCGTACCGGTATAGACCTGCTCGTTCCAGTTTGTAGGAGATTCAGGCCGTGTATTGAAAGCCTTGACGCGATCAAGATGAAGCTTTAAGTCCCCTCCTTCAGGCGCGTATACGTAGACCGTTGAGTCCACCTCAGGGTATCCTGTTTTTTGAACTAAAGCAGCGTGAAAGTGGCCTGGGTCCAACGTGACGAGCTGAACAGGCTTCGGGACGTACCCTGACGGCGGTTGTTCGGTTTTAGTTGCGCACGACATAGTCAGGATTAAAAAGAGAGCGGGATAGAAAAATTTTATCATGGTTATTCAAATTGAAATGCAAAATAAGTACATGTACCTTTTCCATCATTGCGGATGGCGTGAGAAACATTGGAGCCAAGATAATAAATATCGCCCGTGCCGCCCTTATAAAATTTGTCATCCATTTGCATCTCGGTTTTATTTTCGATCACCAACACAATTTCCTCCGCACGATGGGTATGTGGTTCATGACTTTTAATGCCTTCCTTCAATGTTGTTACATGCATTTCAAACCGCTTGCTCATCGCCGTTTCATGTTCAAAGTAATTCCGGATACCTCCCTTGTCATGAGGTTTGAAAGGGATTTTGTTCCAATCCTTCACGAAAGATCCGCCTGACGATTGGCCCCGGACCAGATCCACAGGCAATTTTGAGCGATAAGCCATGCGGTAAAAAGTACATTGTGCTGCTGTATTATTTTGCAGTGAGAAAGTCTGTCCAGGCATCAACAATGCCACGCTCCCTCCACCGATAGACCAGGTGGAATCGTTAAATCGGATGGTAAGAATGCCGGTTCTAACGATCAATAAATGTTCTTCATTATCAGGAACCTGCGAGTTGAAGAATTTCTTTTTTTCCGGATATTTCTTTTTTTCCGGATTGAAAACAACGGCACTCATTTGCAGGTACTCCATGTCGTGGGCTGAACCTTCAAATATTGCCTGAGAACCGAAAATTAAACTAAAATCCCCCTTACTGGTCGGCTCTATCCATGAATACATTTTTGACTCTATCACTGGAAGCTGCGAAAATCCTATGACCGGAACAAATACAACTAATAGAAATGCTTTTGTCATACGCATATTGAATGGTGGATCCTGTTTTGGTTGTGTTGAATGTCGTGTGCAGGAAAATTAAAGTCCCGCAGAAATTCTGCGGGACTGGCTGTTAATTAACTAGTCAAATAAAATTATTTAAGAGCATATGCTGGTCGTTGTGGCCGTGACAACCTGCTATTTGCTTCATCATCGTTTTTGAATTTCTCCGTTTTAGGATTCCAATATACCTTTCTGTCCAGTTTCATAACGATGTGGTGAACAAGACAAGTTGAGCAGGAACGATGTGCTTCTTCCACGGGAGCAATCGTTGGCTTGTTATCCCGAATCGCTTCAAGCCAATTGCCATGATGGTCTTTGCTCACCGTAAAATGAAATTCATCAGGGCCGATCACTGATTTAATAATTTTCGGATCGCTTGCATCCAAAGGCTTTGTTCCGTCTTGATTGGAGACAGGATCGCTGGAGGTTGCCTGGTAATTTCCGCGCGTGACGAATATCCATCCTTCGCTTCCTTCAAATTTAATTCCGTTTGGAAGTTCATTGCTCACTACCATTCTTACACCATTGTCGTACAGGGCCTCCGTTTTAAAAATACCGTGTACATCCCAAAGTCCTTTCTTCGGAAATTCAGCGTGACCCCAAACTTCAACAGGGCCGGATCTCTCCATGCCCATTCCCCAATGCGCCGAGTCAATATGATGAGAGCCCCATCCGGTAATCATACCCGCACCAAATTGCTCACACCGTAACCATCCGGGACGATCGTATCCAACCTGCGGATGGACGCGTTTTTCAGTATAGTATACCATGGGCGTGGATGCCAGCCACAGGTCATAGTTAAGATTTGGTGGAACCGGCATTTCGGGCTCCTCCTCGCCTGAGGGATCACCGGGTAGTCCTACATACACAGTTTTCAATTGACCAATTCTGCCATTCCTTACCAATTCAGCGGCATACCGAAATTGTTCGGAAGAACGTTGCTGGCTGCCGATCTGAAATTTGATCCCGCTCTTTTGTACGATATCACTTACAATTCTCCCCTCCGAAATTGTGAGTGATGCAGGCTTCTGCATGTAGATATGCTTCTTTGCCCTAGCCGCTGCGATAGCAATCATAGCATGTGTATGATCAGGTGTACTGATGATTACAGCATCAATGTCTTTATTGTTGATCAGCTCACGGTAGTCGTGATATTCCTTAACACCATTAAAAGGTTTACCGTCGCGCTTGGTATAGAACTCATTTATCAAGGTCTTGCCTTCAGCGGCGCGTTTTGTGTCAACGTCGCATACAGCAACGACCTGCGCGTAGTCGTGTTTCCAAACCCCTGGCAAATCGTGACCCCGGGAAATTCGACCGGTGCCAAAAGCACCAATGTTGATACGATTGCTTGGAGCATTTTTACCAAACACACTCGATGGCACGATAGACGGGATACCTAGCGCTAACGTTGAAAACGCCGTGGCCTTTACGGAAGTCTCAAGAAACTTTCTTCTGGAGACGGTGGGTTTATTTTTATTGCTTTTCATACAGGGGAAATTTATCATTAATCAATTCAACTTTACTGTTACTTTCGGGGGAGCGCCATAATACTGCCAACCACTTTCTGCTTTCTCTTTGGTAAAATGGCCGCTAAAAACATTGAACCTGTATTTTAGTACGTATGTCTTACCAGGAGTCAACAGCCAATCTTTAGTTTTTGTTGGTGCGAACATCCCAAACATTTCGCCGCCGTTGGAATCTTCCGGCCAAATACGCAGAGGCTCCGGATGATTGTAGTTTGCAGGATAGGACATCATCACGGCTCCACCATATTCATTATCCAAAGCACCCTGGATAATGGCCCACCTCGCCGTTGTTCCATCAGCGCTTTTACGCGTCTTGCCGTCAGAAGTCAACACCTCGCTGTTGGTTTTATTCCATTTCTCGGTCGCGCGCCATCCCAATCCCGCGTACCGGTATTCCAGAATTAGAAAGGGACTTGACGATGCGCAATTCAGCTGTATCGTAATGTCAACGATATAATTGTCCTGACCATCTTTCGGTCGGTATACACGCACCGTCTGAAGTTCATTCAGTGCTACTTTCTCTTTTCCCTTTTGTAAGGCCACGTGTTCATGCAATGCCTGATATTCCGCGTAAATGGGACCGTCCGTCACTGAAACAAATTTACCAAAACGAACCGTACCTTTTCTGCCTTTTATATTCCAGAAATCAACCGTATCACCTTCGAAGAGAACGTGGGTCCAGGGATTCCAGATGCCGTAATGATGGTAATGATCCGGCGCCTGAATGCGCGTTAATACTTTTCCGGTTGGCGTCCACAGTGGATGGATAAACGCGCTACGCTTAAAAGCCGTGTCGATACCTGCCGGAGGGTAAACTGTTTTGAAATTGTATTGAAGTAAATTTTTGTCACCAGAATGGATCAGCAGCGTTCCATCTTTTGTCGTAGCTTCTATGAGATTCGAATTCTTTGACTGTGCTGCTTTGACCAATTCATACGTACGTTTTTTGATTTTGTCACCTTCATCATTCACCATCCAATAAAGTGTACGGCTTTCTTTGTTTTCAATTTGAAATGCTACCGGGAGCCGTTTCGTGCCTTGAACTTCCACCAATGAAATCGCAGAGTCAGAAAGCGAAGTGACAGCGTCGAGATTTATTTTCGCTGGCACCTCTAAACCATTCATGGGTTTCGTTAACTCCACTTCAAGTAAAGCAACGCGTTGCGCAGCGGCCGACGAAGCGGCAATGGCACACAAAAAGGCTGCTAAAAATGAAATCGGATGCATACGAAGAAAGCTAAAGTTGGTGAACAAATTATGCCAACGCAATCGTTAACACCATTAAAGTTACATGACTGGCAAATATCTATTGTTG